>Ga0181597_10000822_pt1 | contig 35019 bp, 25 predicted proteins | sample 041ome_5_FD_148647 | JGI IMG/M metagenome (GOLD analysis project Ga0181597, IMG submission 148647) | Coastal salt marsh microbial communities from the Groves Creek Marsh, Skidaway Island, Georgia - 041403US metaG (spades assembly) | ecosystem: Environmental > Aquatic > Marine > Intertidal zone...
TTCCCGGAGCAGTTTCACGATCTGTTCCGGTTATCGTCGTTTTCGCTTTGGCATCAGAGTCTCCTTCGGCCATCATCGGCCTGTTAGACCCTCATAACATATGGATCAGAAAATGGGGAGCATGCCAATCCCTTCGGAAATCAGCAAGAATCAAACTCTCTTAAACTTCATTCTTGTTTAATCAAAGACTCGCTCTCATGAAAACTATTGTTTACTCGGCGTTGTTTGTCTTCATCTTCTGCTTTTCTAACACTTCAATCCTGAATGCACAGCACGACAATTCCCGTGATGCGGTTCGCCACATTGCCGATGGGAAACTGAATCAGGTTGAAAAAACGCTGGCTGGCAAAAAACCTTACGCCGGTAAGGCGGAGGCTGCCTATGTGGAACTGTTGAGCCTCCTCAAACAGAATGAAATTAAGCCGGCATTTGACAAGGCCGTCGAAGCTGTCGGGTTGGGTTTACCTTTTGAGCGATTGTTAGCTGGTCCCCGCGAAGAGCTCTCAAAACTGCACAATTTCAAACGATTTCAGAACTGGAAGGCAGATCAGAATCCTTCAAAATTGATCCACGGCCCTATGGTCGGCAATGTCACCGGTTCATCTGCTTCGTTCTGGGTGCGGACTGATGGCGAACATAAAGTCCGACTGATCGTGGGTGGAGGGACAGCGGTCGCCGATGAGCAGGTCACTCGTGCCGAGACCGATTTTACCGCAGTGCTTAACGTGAAGAATCTCTCTCATGAGACGGCGTACGAATATCGACTTTTGATTGATGGGAAGTCGGTCGCTGTGGGGCAATTCAAAACATTTTCCAAAACGGGGAAGGGGAGCCAGTTTTCTGTCGGATTTGGAGGAGGTGCCGGATATGTCGATGAGTGGGAGCGAATGTGGGACAACATTCTGACGTTCCAACCGAACGCCTTTCTGATAATGGGAGACAATATCTACATCGATCAACCCGAAAGCCAACTGACCCAGAAGTATTGCTATTATCGTCGGCAATCTCGTCCTGAATGGAGACGGTTTGTTGCGAACACGCCCATCTATTCCATCTGGGACGATCACGATTTCGGGACGAATGATTGTGTTCCCGGACCAGAGATCGACAAGCCTGCCTGGAAGCCGGAAGTCTGGAGGACGTTCACGCACAACTGGGTCAATCCCTCTTACGGCGGGGGAGCCGATCAACCGGGCTGTTGGTACGACTTCCACATGGGAGACGTGCATTTCATTATGCTGGATGGTCGCTATTATCGTGATCTCAAAGGTGGCTCGATGCTCGGTCCAGTCCAAAAGAAATGGTTATTGGAAACTCTCAAAAAATCAGAGGGAACATTCAAAGTGCTCGCCTCTCCCGTTCCGTTTACATCGGGGATCAAGCCGGGGAGTCGCGACCCCTGGGACGGTTTCCCGAAAGAACGAGAAGAAATCTTTTCGTTCATCGAAAACGAAAAAATTGAGGGTCTCTTTCTGATCGCGGCTGACAGGCATCGGACCGACTTGCGGGTCACTCCTCGCCCCAATGGTTATGATCTGTACGAATTGGAAAGCTCACGTTTGACCAATCATCACACACACGGAGTCGTCAAGACTGAAGGCATGGTCTGGGGCTATAACAAACAATGTTCGTTTGCTTTGATGAAGTTTGACACGACGACGAATGATCCCCAAGTTGACTTTCAGTGCATCGATATTGATGGCAAGGTGCAGGAGTCGTCGATTCTGAAACTGAGTCAGTTGAAGTATGATCGTTGAGTAAAAATGAGCCATTCGGCTTATGTAGGTCGTCCGCCGACATTCTCGCCATTCATAAATGCAGTTTCTGCATCGACGATCATCTGATCGAATTCGGGTGAGACTTCTGTCGCTTCACGCTGCAGGTCTTTGAGGAATTCAATTTCGACTTCTCGCACGGCACTGTTGGAGTACAGCATCTGCAATAAGAAAAAACGTTCGTCATTCAGGATTTTATCGTCATCCAGAATCACAGCTTTGAGCACGCCAAAAAATAAGTCTTCGAATTCCGCCGGATAAGACTGGGCACCTACGTAGATCTTGGTCAGAAGTTCAACATCTTTGAGATCGATCAGATCGTCGGCAGTGATCCGATCACAGACCTTGCCCAATTCTGAGTGGTCAAGCTGTCCGTCTGCCAAAATCTCTGCCAGAAAAGCATGCGTGCTTTGCATGTTGGGTTCCTGTCATCAAATGATCTGTTGGAGAAAAAAGTAACTCCAGAACCGAGTTCCATCAATCGTGGCAGTCTTGATCACCTTGCGGTGAATTAGATTGCGGTTTCTTCATGAACCTTCGGGTTTTCAGGAGTCTGGTATTCCGCTCGACGAGAGGGAGTCTGCGGTAATGATCGTAAGCCAATGCCCTCGTTGTTTCATCTGTTTTTTGAGAGTATCCCCCTCCTGACAGATTTTTAGTCACGATCTCGCATCTGGTGCTATAATGAGAAACCAGGGAACAAAACAACTTTCCAGATTCTTAAACGAGACGAAACGGATGTCGTTTTTCGACTTTCATCCGGTCATTGAAGAATGGTTTCACAACCGCTTCGAAGCACCCACTGAACCACAAACTGCCGGCTGGCCGCACATTGCCGACGGCAAAAATACTCTCATTGCCGCCCCTACCGGTTCGGGTAAAACTTTAACCGCATTTTTGGCGTGCATTGATCGGCTCATCAAGTCGGCTCCGCTCCCGGAAGAAATCCGCGTCGTCTATCTCTCACCCTTGCGTGCCTTGTCGAACGACATGCACCGCAATCTCGAAGAACCGCTGGCCGAGATTTACAACCTCGCCCACGAACGAGGTGTGACGATCCCCGCCATCAATGTCGGATTGCGGACGGGTGATACTCTCGCATCGAAACGTGCCGCCATCGTCAAACATCCGCCACATATTTTAGTCACAACTCCCGAGTCGTTGTATTTGATGCTGACGGGGCCGAAGAGTCGATTGAAGCTAAAGAATGTTGAGACAGTGATCGTCGATGAGATTCATGCACTCATTCGCGACAAACGAGGTTCGCATCAAACCTTGACGCTCGAACGACTCGAAGCACTCTGCGGACGCAAGCTTCAGCGAATTGGTTTGTCGGCAACTCAGAAGCCACTCGATCTGGTGGCTAAGTTCCTCATCGGTGAAGGAACACTTCCGCTGCCTCAGTCCATCAGTCAGACAGAATGTCCAGAAGATCCCCAACAGCGGCTGTTTGTAGAAGATGTGGCTGACCACCAGGCGAGAGTCTTTTCGGCGGATCAAGAACAACGGCATTGCGAAGTTGTTGATATCGGTCACGGTCGAGAACTCGATCTCGCGGTCGAGATTCCCGAGTCGGATCTCGAAGCGGTTTGCAGTCACGAACAATGGGCCGAAGTCTATGGTCAAATAATCGAGTTGATCAATTCGCATCGCAGCACGCTAATTTTTGTGAATACTCGTCGCATGGCAGAACGGGTCTCACATCAACTCACCGAAATACTCGGCGAAGACGCAGTGAGTAGCCATCACGGTTCGCTCGCTTCCGAGATACGATTGAAAACCGAACAGCGTCTCAAAAATGGACAATTGAAAGCGGTCGTAGCAACCGCTTCGCTCGAACTTGGCCTCGATATTGGCTATATCGATCTGGTCATTCAAATCGGGTCTCCCCGGTCTATCGCCACTCTGCTGCAACGGATCGGTCGTTCGGGACACTCTCTCGGGTTGACTCCCAAGGGGAGACTGTTTGCTCTCACGCGAGATGAACTTGTTGAAGCGCTGGCATTGATGCGGGCGGTGAAAGACGGAATCCTCGACGTGATCCGCATGCCTGAAACTCCCCTCGATATTCTCGCGCAACAAATTGTCGCAGAAGTCTCCGGCGAAGAATGGGAGACCGAAGAACTGTATCGTCTGATGTGTCGAGCTTATCCGTTTCGGAATCTCAAGCGGGACGACTTCGACCGCACGCTTGAATATTTGAGCGAAGGTATCTCTCACAACATGGGACGCAGTCGCGTCTACATTTATCATGATCGTATTCAGGGACGCTTACGGTCTCGCAAAGGTTCTCGCATCGCGGCCACCTCCAACGGCGGTGCGATTCCTGAGATTGCCAATTACCGAGTTGTTGCGGAGCCAGATCAAACCGTCGTCGGCACACTGGATGAAGAATTTGCGGTTGAATCGATGCGGGGCGATGTCTTCCTCCTCGGCAATACCTCGTGGATGATTCAGCATGTCCGCGGCGGGAATGTCACGGTCGTCGATGCTCACGGTGCTCCTCCCTCAGTTCCTTTCTGGCAGGGAGAAGCCCCCGGTCGAACATTGGAACTTTCACTGGAAGTGACCCGTCTGCGTGACGATCTTGATACAAAATTAAATGATGGTACAGCCGTCGCTCATGACTGGCTGATTGAAGAGACCGGAGCCACGTCCAAAGCTGCCGACCAGGTTATTCATTATTGCAATGCTCAAAAAGCCGCTCTGGGTCTGATTCCGTCCGGCAATCGAATCGTCTTCGAGCGGTTTTTTGATGAAACGGGCGGTATGCAACTGGTTGTACATGCTCCCTTCGGGATGGCCGTCACCAAGGCCTGGGGCTTTGCGATGCGGAAGCGGTTCTGCCGTTCGTTCGATTTTGAACTTCAGGCGACTGCTGACGACGACGGATTCATTCTCTCTCTCGGTCCCCAGCACAGTTTCCCGATTGAGAGTCTGTTTCCTTTTCTCACTCCTGAAAATGTACAAGGTCTGTTGGAGCAGGCAGTTCTCACCGTTCCCGCGTTTCAGGTCCGCTGGCGATGGAATGTGACTCGGGCTTTGCTCGTCCATCGCATGAACAGCGGCAAGAAAGTCCCTCCACCGTTACAACGATTTCGTGCCGTCGATTTGCTGACAGCCGTCTTTCCGAGGTTGACCGGATGCCAGGAAGAGCATACCGGCGACATCGAGTTTCCCGATCACCCGCTTGTCAATCAGACGATGCACGATTGTCTGACTGAGTTGATGGACATCGAGAATCTCAAACTGATTTTGGGACGCATACAGCGCGGCGAGATTGAGTTGATCGCTCGTGATACTCGCGAGCCGTCACCGTTCAGTTATGAGCTATTGAATTCCAATCCGTATGCCTTTCTCGATGGTGGCGAAGCGCAGGAACGCCGCGCTCGAGCGGTCGCCACACGACGTTCCTTCGATGTGGAATCTGTTCGCGATCTCGGCAAGCTCGACGAAAATGCAATCAGGCAGGTCTGCGAAGAAGTCGCGCCGCTGGTACGCGATGCCGACGAACTGCACGATTTGTTGATGGGACGCATCGTTTTGCCAGCCGAAGATGGACGCGATTGGAATTTGTTTTACGAAAAACTTGTTTCGCAGGGGCGTGCGACATCGCTCTCCATCGATGGTGGTCGCATTGCGTGGGTGGCCGCGGAGCGACTGACTCTGGCATCAGCCGCTTATCCCGATGCGACGCCTGATCCTGCCATCGAGCTTCCTGATCAACTTAATACCCAACATTCTTCCATCGAAAGCCGATTGGCGATTCTGCGCGGCTGGCTGGAAACGTCGGGACCCGTGTCGGCAGAGTTTATGGCGGAGCGAATCGGCATGACCGTTTCGCAAATCAATGCGACACTCGAAGCGCTCGAAGGGGAGGGAGTTGTTCTCCGCGGGCAGTTCACGCCGACCGATGAAACTGAAAGACCGGTCGAGTGGTGTCATCGTCGATTATTGGCTCGCATTCATCGTTTAACTCTCGATGGACTTCGCAAACAGATTTCACCGGTCGATGTGCCGACCTACATCCGCTTTCTCGCCCGGCATCAAGGAATTGATCCTTCCGCGAAACGTACTTCGGCAAACGGCCTGTTCGAAATTGTCTCGATGTTGCAGGGACTGGATCTCTCGGCGGCAGCGTGGGAAGAATCAGTCTTGCCGTTACGAGTCAAGGGATACGATCCCGGCTGGCTCGATGAACTCTGTCTGACGGGCGAGGTCGGTTGGGGAAGACTCTCACCCCCCAAGCAAGACGCCGATAATCCGTCACCCTCGCGCGGCATCTCCCGCTTGGCACCACTCTCAGTCTGGTTGCGTGAGGACCTTCCGTGGCTGCGGAGTTTCGTGACCTTGCCTGCGTCTGAATCGTTAACGGGTCAAGCTCGTGAGATTCTGGAGTTTATACAGAACAGAGGCGCAAGTTTCTCGACCGACCTGTTGCACGAGTTCAGCTTGGTTCCCGCAATGTTGGAGGCGTCCATTAGTGAGTTGGTCACGCGCAGTTGGTTGACAGCCGACGGGTTTTCCGGCTTACGTCAGTTGATTGCCAATCGAAATTCCGCCTCGCGCAACTCGCGTCGAAACACATCTCGATTGATTCGCGCACGCCGAACCATCGCCGGTGCTGGCCGTTGGTCATTGATTCCCCGCCCGCAAGTGCTGCTCGATCGTGACACGCATCGCGACCACGTTGAACAGTGGGCCTGGCAGCTTTTGCGTCGTTGGGGCATCGTCTTCAAAGACTTATTACAACGCGAGTCGTCGGCACCCTCCTGGTTCGACTTGTTGCAGGTCTATCGAAAACTCGAAGCGCGTGGCGAAATACGTGGCGGTCGGTTTGTTTCGGGAGTTGCCGGTGAACAATTCGCGTTACAAGATGCCGTTGGCAAGGTGCGAAAACTTCGCGACGAAGGACCGAACCGCGAATTGTTGGTTGTCTCGGGAGCCGACCCCGTCAATCTGGTCGGTATTCTGACCGATCATGCTCGTGTCCCCAGCATTGCGTCCAATAAAGTGGCCTATGTAGACGGCGTACCATTAGCGGCTCTTCAGGGAGGCGAAGTCATCTTCTACACCGAATTGACCGAACAGATGCAAGTTCATCTGAGTGAAGTCTTAAAGCACGGCCGCAGGATACAAGTGGAAGAGGCCGAAGACAGTGTTGCACCACAAGATATTGCTCAGGCGGTTCCTGACGGAATCAAATGACCGATACGATCAAAGTCAGATGTGGCTTATTTCACCTTGTCGAAAACTCGTCTCCACCTTAACATATTGCCTGCACACAAGTTCGCCGTTGTTCGTTGTGCTTTGTTCCCTCAGAGGGAGCGACTTGAAACAAACTAATAAATGGATTACCTGAAATGAGTTCAGGCTTGCCCGATTCGCAAGGATCGCGATTCGACTTCAATGATTCTCCTGCGACGCATCGGTTTTCTACCGACGATGCCGGGTCGGTCTCGACGGCCATCAAACGAACACAGAACTATCTGCTCGAACGCCAACAGCCTGAAGGTTATTGGGTTGGCGAACTCGAAGGGGATACAATCCTCGAATCCGAGTACATGCTGTTGCTCGTTTGGCTGGAACAGGAAAACACTCCGGTCTTTCAACAATGTGCCAACTATATCCTCGATCAGCAAAATGAAGAGGGTGGCTGGTCGCTTTATCCCGGCGGTCCGCTCGAAATCAGTTCATCGGTCAAAGCGTATTTCTCATTGAAGATCGCCGGGCATGATCCGAACGCAGAACATATGGTCCGAGCGAAAGAGGCCATCCTTGCGGCGGGAGGAGCTGAAACAGTCAACAGCTTCACGCGGTATTACCTCGCGCTACTGGGAATCATTGGATATCACCAGGTGCCGGCGGTTCCCCCCGAGTTATTGTTGCTGCCGAGTTGGATGCCATTCAATATCTATGAGATGTCGTCCTGGTCTCGCACGATCATTGTTCCCCTCTCTTTGCTTTGGCATTACAAGCCGTCTCGTCAGTTACCCGCAGAATGGAAGATCGACGAACTGTTCCATCACGGCCCCGATAAAATGCCAGTCACGATGCCCCCTTCGGCGGTCGTGGATGATCTCAAAAAACCGACGCGCATCGACTGGCACAAGTTCTTTGCTCGCGTAGACCGAGGACTGAAATTCTGTGATCGCGTCGGACTGCGTCCCTTTCGTAAGACTGCCGTGAAACGGGCCGAGCAATGGATGCTCAAACATTTTGAAAAGTCGGACGGCATGGGAGCGATCTTTCCTCCCATCATCTGGTCGGTTGTCGGGTTGCGGTGTCTCGGTTATGAAATTGACTCACCAGAAGTGACAGCTCAACTAGACGAACTGGAAAAGCTGTCGATTACCGAAGGAGATCGCACCCACCTCCAACCTTGCAAATCAACGGTATGGGATACGGCAATCACGACAATCGCCATGCGCGAATCGGGACTCTCTGCCGAACATCCTGCGTTAAGAAAATCGGTTCGCTGGCTACTTTCCAAGGAAGTGAAAGAGAAGGGGGACTGGTCGCTTCGTTCCCCGCAACAACCTCCCGGTGGCTGGTACTTTGAATTCAATAACGAGTTCTATCCTGATGTCGATGACTCGATTATGGTCACGATGGCTCTATGGAGATGCTTGCCGCATGAACCGGGACAACGCTATCAGGTTCAATGGCTCGAACGGGGTTGGTCACCGCACGAAGCTGATCAAGATGCAGTTGCCGTCGTCACGGGCACCGCCCATCATAACCTGGCTGCCGTCGATGATGTCGATTTGGCGTCGGCTTCATTACCCGCCATGAAACGGGCCATCGACTGGGTTTTATGCATGCAGAATAGTGATGGTGGTTGGGGAGCCTTCGACCGCGATAACACTCGCGAACTGTTCACGAAAGTCCCCTTTGCCGACCACAATGCGATGATCGACCCGAGTTGGGCTGATATCTCTGCGCGTGTTCTGGAAATGCTGGCCACCGTGGACTGGGATCGTCGTCATCCTTCAATTGAGAAAGCCCTCGATTACATTTGGTCGGAACAAGAAGAGGATGGTGCCTGGTTTGGGCGTTGGGGAGTCAATTACATCTATGGAACCTGGCAAGTACTTGTCGGTTTGACAGATCTGGGCATCCCGACGGACGATCCACGCATTCAAAAAGGGGCTCAATGGTTCGTCGACCATCAACAGGAAAATGGCGGCTGGGGCGAAACCGCCCGCAGTTATGATGATCCTTCACTCAGAGGGCAGGGGCCGACAACAGCCTCACAAACCGCTTGGGCATTGCTCGGTTTAATTGCTGCCGGCCATGCTGATTCGGACGCCGTTCGTAACGGTGTTGAGTATCTAATAAGTACACAGAAAGAAGATGGCTCATGGGATGAGCCGTGGTACACAGGGACCGGTTTCCCGAAAGTCTTTTACTTGAAGTATCACTATTATTGCCTGACGTTTCCCTTGTGGGCATTGGGCAAATATCGTCAAGCGATGAATACATCAGCGGAAACTGGAAGCTTATGAGCCTCCTCATCTCAATTTTCTGCTCGACAATGATCAAGTCTTTCCCAAACGCTCTGGAGCGATTCAAGGGCTCAAGAGTCTGAAACGCGATACTCTTGAATTGACCCTAACTCGTTGGCTGACCAGTGACATTCAAGAGTCTTCAAGAGTATGGGACAGACTCATACCCTTGCCATACTCTTGACGATACTCTTCCATACTCTTGAGCAAGTTAAGGCTGCCACTGAGTTTGCGGCATTGCTCCATTTTGGTCGATTTTCGAGGGTTATCCCGCAGATTTCTGAACACGCTGTGAGATTTTGTAGACCGAAATCGGACCTCAAGTGAGAGGCTTTGGTGACGTTCAAATTGCCAAAGATCGGGTTGATGCCTGATGGTGATTCGTGGCCAGTGGAACCGGCTCTACGACAAATATTGATCGATAGAATCTCTATATCATGGTGTACTGCGTGCACCCTACCTGGCAACAAGTGTTTTGTAGGGTGCATGAAATGCACCAGCAAAAACATCAACCAATTCCGAACGGTAACTCTGGTAGATGAGTATTAGCAAGATGAGTTTTTGGGTTACGTTTTTTTGACGCAAAGCCGCCGAGGCAAAGAAAGGGAAAGAAGGGGAGTTTGAGTGCGATGAGTAAAGGATTCTCGCCGCGAAGGTGAAATTGATAAGTAGACTCACGCCAAGGCGCAAAGACGCAGCGAATCAAAAATGAGCCAGAGCGGGTAGCACAGTCTGCTTGTCAAACGGTGTGCCGAAGGCACAAGAGGCCAATTTCGTAGGTCGGATTAGCCGAGGAGGCGTAATCCGACAGGTCAGTTGCGTAGGTTATGATCCTGTCTGTCTCCCAGTTGAATACTCAGCCAGACAAACTCGAAGAGACATGAAAAATACTTTTTGTGACTTTTTGTGTTTCTTGTGGCCATGAGATGAAAGAACCGCGGATCACACGAATATCGCAGATAAGCTGAGGAAGTGAACGGGTTGTTGTAGGGCGATATGAAGGAGATGCTTCTTCTCGCGCATTTGGCCTTGCTTCCTCGCTGATCGCTCGGCGGCCTTCGTTTACGCGTGTCGGCATGAGCAATGGTTCTTAAGAGCACATGATCACGCGAATGACATTATCCACGAATGAATCGAATCTCCCGAATGAATCACTATGTGTGCCACTGTTGGCTTGCCCAGCAGTGCGAGGTCTTTTTACCAGAGATCTCGTCGTGAAAGCGGAGAAATGATTGATCTTCAAGTCGGATTAGCCGAGGGGCCGTGATTTGGTCACTCAACTCAACCGCCGTGTTGTTGTGAGATCATCGCCATCGCAAACACGAAAAAGCACATAGAGAATGCCAGAGCATACAGGACTTTTGGTTTGGGGAATGTCCAGTTCAGAAACGCCGGTTGAAATTCGGTGAATCGATCTGCCGAAGAGAATGGTTCGGGGAGAGAAGCTCCTTCTTCATCCTTCCAGAGCTGGCGAGTCTGCCAGTAGACCCATCCAATCATCAGAGATAACAACGCTGCTGCGAGTGTTGCCCACCAGGGGAGAAATCCTTCGAGCGCAGTTGCTTCTGCCACCGCGTCGGCATCCATGTTGAGCAAAACACTGACTGCGAGTGCATTGTTCAGGAAATGAGCCAGCATCGGAATCCAGACACTTCGTGACGCCAGATAGCTGACATGAATGGCCACCGATAATGGCAACAACGCGATGACATGAACCGGGTGAAGATGAACGGCTGCGAATAGAATCGTCGTCAAGCAGATTCCTGCAACCACACCATAACGCGCGACCAAACCGCGACCAATCAGCACTCGAAATAACAATTCTTCCGAGACTGCGGGACAGACTGCAATCAATAAGTAGACCAGCCATGTCGGCATGTCTTTCACCACATCACCAATCGACTCCATGACATTGAGATTGTCCAATTCATGGAGAACCGGGATCTGATCGGCCAGTCTTTGCCAGCCAAGATCGGCGAACATTCCGAGTTGTCCGCAGAGGACCGAGAGAGGCAACACCCACAAAAAAGTTAGCAACACATGCCAGGAGGAGGGGAGTTGAAACGGCAAGGCGCGCCTGCGATGAGAGCCAAGACGCCCGAGAACGATCAATATAATCGAGACAAAAAATGTCAGCATGATGATGCTGAGATTCAAACCGGAATAGTTGGTCATCAGAAACTTCATGAAATCAGGTTCCTGAAGCTTACCTTGCAAGTCAGTCGGGGCGACTCCCGAGTTGGAGGCGTAGACGAATAAAATCACAATCACGGCGATGATCGAGCCGATCAATTGAGAAAACATTGCTGCAAAGGTCCAGCAGATGGATTCCAGAAACCCCGGCCCCGGTGAGCGCTCGAGTAATATGGTCTTGGAAGTCTTGGTTTCGGCTTCCTCCTCGTCATAAAACGGCGAGAGTGCCTCTTGGAGATTTTCAGGTTCCTCTTCGTCAAAAATCGGTGAAACAGGCTCGGTCACGATGAGGCCAATCTGAACAATTCAGGTAAGATATTTGTGTCATTGACATAAAATGCGGTAAACTGATTCACTGAATCTGTTGTAGTGCAACTTTAGACTCGTTGTGAGTAACGGTCAATTACCGAGTTCGACAATCCCAGGAATCAGTTGGTATCCATGGACTCTCGTAGCGTGATTTTGTTCTGCGTTTCTTGCAATGCCCAGCGCATTGTTGAGGCCGATACCGACTCGTGCGTGCAATGTGGTACTCAGCTCTCTGAATTGAAGAACCCCAGCACTTTGGAAACGGTGATGCTTCCTCTGGATGGTGAGCTTGACGATACACAGGAACTTTCTGCGGAATCAGTTCTGAAACAACTCTTTCAGGAAAAGATTTCTGTCTACCTGTTTGATTCTTTGTTGGGTGCCGGGGCGATGGGAAAGGTTTACCTGGCGACGCATGAGCATCTTCAACGCAAATGTGCGGTAAAAATTCTCTCACCCAAAGTTGTCAAACAGGATGAAGACTATGTGGCGCGGTTTCAGAATGAAGGGCGAACTGCCGCTGCACTTGTGCACCCGAATATTGTGACCACTCATGCCATCGGTGAACACGAAGGGTTCCATTTTCTGGAAATGGAATACATTCCCGGGAAAACATTGCGACGCTTGATTGAAGAAGAGGGACGCTTGACGCCTCTGCGTGCGACAGCGTTGACTGCTCAAATTGCTGAGGGTTTAGGGCATGCACACGCCGTGGGAATTATTCACAGCGATCTCAAAGCAGAAAACGTCTTACTCAACTCGCAGGGGATCCCCAAGATTGTCGATTTTGGACTCGCCAAGCAAGTCAAAACTCACGACACCACAACGACCAATCAATTGGTTGGTACGCCCCATTACATGGCTCCTGAGTTATTTTCTGGAGTTGCCCCTAACAGGCAAAGTGACGTCTATGCGTTGGGGGTATGTTACTTTGTGATGCTGACTGGCGAACTTCCGTATCGAGGTGAGACTTTGACTGATGTGAGGAAGGCGATTTTAGATGATCCTCTTCCTTCGTTGCGAAAAGTGGCTCCCGACATGAATCTCGAAATGGGAGAGTGTCTTTCGCTGTTGTTATCGAAAGCACCTTCCAATCGTCCACGGGACGGCATTGAAGCTGCGCAGTTGCTGCAAGCCGTGATGGGCGGCAGTCGGGATCTGGAATCTCTTATTCAGGAAGCCTTCGGAGGTGCCAGCAATATCACCTGGAAACGGGAAGGTCTGAAATACACTGTTCGAATGACTTTAGCCGATGGACGCAGTCAAACCTTGTATCTCGAACCGAGTCATCACCGGTCTACCGATCGGTTATTACTGATCTACTCCATCTGCTGTCCTGCTGTCCCTGAATTTTACGAACAGGTTTTAAGAGTGAATGCCGAATTGTCGCACGGCTCCATCGCCATTCGTGATATTGAAGACAAACCTTACTTTGTGATGGTGGATACTTATTCGCGTGCCACGGTCGATGCGGAAGAAATTCGACGTAGCGTTTTGGAACTGGGCTATCACGCGGATGACCTGGAAAAAGAACTCGACGGCAATGATCATCATTGAAATGCTGTTTATCGAGAACGGAGCTTCGGTTTGACGAAGGCGACGCTCATTCCGGTCGGCGAAGACGTGAGGCGTTGGGATTGTGACGATTATTCGGGATGAATTACCTGACGCCGTGAATGAGTCCTGGAAGACCGAAAAAAGCGGGATCAAACCATGTAGAACCCTCCGGTTACGACAGACTGGAGCAGCGAATCGGAAGAAACTGAGGCTTGACCCCCTTTTCAGCCGACTGATACAGTAAGAGTTCGATTTTATTCACTGTCCATAAACCGTGGACTGACATTTTATCCGGGAGAGATTCTCCATGTCCAAGCGTGCCTGTTGTCTGATGTTGGTTGGCCTGATGGGAACATTCTTCGTGAATGCTCAACGAGCTTCCGCTCAGAAATATGATTTCAATCAGGGGTTTGATGCCATCGCTCCGGCGATCGCGTCGGGTGCTGAACTGAACGATCAATCGAACTTGTTCGTGATGGAACTTCAATTCCGCCCGATGGGGTTGGTGACGATTCCGCTCACCGACGCCAAAACCGGCAAGGTTTCCCGACAACTGGTCTGGTATCAAGTCTATCGAACCCGCAATGTGACATTGGACTCACCCGTTGACGACACCGATACGGCTCCTGTGAATCCGAAAGACCCGATTCCTCGTCCGTATCTGATCCCGGAATTCTTTCTCATCGCCGATGCCACAGACGCTGTCGAAGTGTACGCTGACCAAGTGATTCCAGAAGCGGTCGCCGCCATCGAACAGCGTGAAAAACTGAAACTGAATAATTCGGTGGAGATCATTCAACGTATTCCCGAAGCAGTTGCTGACGGAGAAGAGCCAAAGTGGATTTATGGTGTCGCTACGTGGGTTGGAATTGACCCTAATACTGACTATTTCAAACTGTTTGCAGAGGGATTTTCCAACGGCTATCAGATTGCCAAAATCGAGGACGAATCCATTGTCCTGCGGAAAACCGTCGAACTGAAATATTGGCGTCCGGGTGATGATTTCCAGCAATCCGATGCAGAAATTCGTCGAAACCCCGAGGATCCCAAGCCGGAATGGCTATACCGTCCCTCGGGAATTGCCCCTCAACCGGCGAAATAATTCTGATTTCACGACAGTTCTCGAGGTCTGGCTGGCTTGCTGCCTACGCTGAAATTGCCTAAACTGCTCGATCTGAAGACATTTTGATTCGAGAAACTCTAAAATCATTGCATAAGGTCGAGTACGATGGCACATAAGAAGGGACAAGGATCCAGCCGTAACGGTCGCGATTCCAACGCACAACGTCGTGGAATCAAGAAATTCGGTGGAGAATCTGTCATCGCTGGTAATATCATTGCCCGTCAATGTGGAACAAAATGGCATCCAGGCCGTAATGTCGGAATGGGCAAAGACTACACAATCTTCGCGGTTGCTGACGGCAAAGTCTTTTTCGACCAAAATGGTCGCCGCATCAACGTGGTTGTGGACGAATAATCGGACGCATTGCACCGAGTGCATTTAGCGAAAATCTCAAAGACGAGTCGGAATCTTCCGTCTCGTCTTTTTTGTTGCGCTGGCTTCTCACTGTTTACTCAAGCAGTGTCAGCCCCCGTTCGAATTTCACCCGCGGGTTGAGGCGAGAGTCTGTTCTAAAAACGGTTTGACGAGAGCACCGAGTTGATCGAGTTCGATCAGGAACGAATCGTGGCCGTAGGGACTGCTCAGTTCCGAATACGAGACGTGTTTCTGCTGAGAGAGTAACGCGGAGACAATTTCTTTACTTTGCGCAGTCGTAAAGAGCCAGTCCGTGTCATAAGAGACGACCAAAAAACGGGCATCGGTTTTCGAGATCGATTTTGCCAAGTCACCAGGATTCGGAGCCAACTCGAAATAATCCATCGCTTTGGTGAGATAGAGATAACTGTTGGCATCAAATCGTTCCACGAACCGTTCCCCCTGGTAGTGGAGATAACTCTCGATTTGAAATTCTGTTTCTGCATGCAATTCGTGAGAGAGTGAATCGCTATCTTGCAGTCTTCGCCCAAATTTTAATTCGATCGAATCTTCGGAGAGATAAGTGATGTGGGCGATCATGCGTGCCAGGGCGAGCCCAAATCGAGGGCCTTCTCCTTCATTGTAGAACTGACCTTGTTTGAAATTCGGATCGGCATAGATTGCCCGCCGACCGACAGCATTGAAGGCGATCCCTTGAGCCGACAGACGTGCCGCTGACGCGAGTACGATCGCAGAGCTCAATTGATCGGGATGGTTGGCTGCCCACTGCAAAACCTGCATTCCTCCCAGTGATCCCCCCATCACTCCCAGCAGGCGTTCGATACCGAGATGCCGAACAAGTTCCGAATGGACGTTGACGATGTCTTCCACTGTCACAAAAGGAAAATCGATCCCGTAAGGCTTGCCGGTTTCAGGCTTGATGCTGGCCGGTCCGGTTGTTCCCTGACAACCTCCCAGGACATTCGCACAAATGACGAAGTATCGATTCGTGTCGAGTGTTTTGCCGGGGCCGATAAATCCATCCCACCAACCAGACTTGCGACGTTGCTCCATCTGTCCGGCTGCGTGCATGTCGCCTGTTAACGCATGACAAAGAAAAATCGCGTTGTCTTTTTCAGGGGAGAGTTCACCGTAGGTCTGATAAGCCACAGAAATCGGCCCGAGTGTCGTTCCACCGCGCAAAGCCAACGGGTTCGGAGGAGCGAATAGCTCCGCGAATTGAGTCTCCACCATGCCGACCGAATGAGGGTCAGTCTGTGATGATGTCTCGGTGTCCGCATTCATTTGGCATTGATCTTTCCGGGGGAGAGGATTTCTCTCAGGTCTTGATTCAGAGAATCATAAGTTCTCAGAGAGTTCCAGAAATCGGTTTAATCGGCTTTCCACAATTTCTAACGACTTTCGCCAGAATTCGGGGCCTCGTAAATCACGCTCAAACGTCTTTTGAACGGCATCTTCGGCACTGCAACAACCGGTATTGATCAGCAATTGTTTATATCGCTCGGGGAACTCATCGCCGTACTCGTCGGCGAGAGCATACACGCCGAGAGATAACAGATATCCGAAGGTGTAAGGGAAGTTATAAAAAGGGACGCCAGTAATGTAAAAGTGGAGTTTGGAAATCCAGAATCCTGGATACCAACCATCCTCTTGAAGTGCGTCTTGATAGGCGCTTTTCTGGGCTTGCAGCATCAATTCGGAAAGTCGATCTGCGGATAGTTCTCCCTCTGCCCGTTCTCGATAAAACGCATCCTCAAACAAGAATCGACAATGAATATTCATGAGGAACCCGACCGCATCTCCCAGCATTCCCTCCAAGATCGCCAATTGTGTCTGGTCATCGGCAGTCTTCAATCGGTGTTCTCCCAAGACTGCTTCCGCAAATGTTGAAGCAGTCTCCGCGAGATTCATTGGATAATCTTGTTGTAACAGTGCCTCGTCTTTCAATACCCACGAATGATAAGCATGACCCAATTCGTGGGCGAGCGTCGACATGCTGTCGGCAGTGTCGTTGTAGGTCATGAAAATACGGGATTCTTTCTCGAGATCGAAGCCCGTACAAAATCCTCCCTGTCGCTTCCCGGCTCGCGATTCTGCTTCGATCCACTGCTTGTCGTAAGACATACGAGCAAACTCGCCAAGGTCGGGACTAAACTCATCGAATGCGTCCGAGATCAGGTTGCACGCCGTATCATATTTGATCTCGGGATCAACTTGGCCAAGATATTTCTGTGGCAGCGGAGCTTGCAGGTCATACCAGGACAGCTTCTCTTGCCCCAGTAGTTTCGCTTTCCGATCGAGGTATTTCTTCAAGATCGGTTGAAACGCAGAGATCTCTTTCCACATCGCATCGAGAGTTTCTCTTTGCATCCGATTCTGTGCTAAAGGCATGTCCAGATGATCTTTGACACCAATTCGTTTGTAGATCGTGAGGCGAGTGCCCGAGAGATGGTTGAGCGCGTCTGCACAGGTATCGCCGATAGTGTCCCATGCCTTGGAGGCTGCATAAAATTTATTTTCGCGGACCGACCGCAACGGTTCGTCAAACTGGACCTGGCCGGGAGATTTTTCGACGAGTTCTCCTTTTTCCATCAAAGTGATTCTCAGATCTCCCGAAAGTCGGTCATACAGTCGGCCCCATGCCGAGAAACCATCAACTGACAGTTCTGAGGCCAACAGTTCTTGTTCTTTGGGCAGACGGAGATCGGCCAGCTGTTTGCGTTCTGTCAGATAGAATGAAATGTTCTGCAATCGTTCATCAAGCGACAGAAATTTCTCAAATAATTCCTGACCGCAGGATTGCAGAGCAAATTCGATCGAGGAGTTGATTTTCTCGGTCTGAGGACTCAAAGCGGCCAACTTCGCTTCAAGCTTCCGGTATTCGGTATTTGAAGCATCGGCAGCGGCGTGACACCCCGCGAGAGAGCCAAGTTCCCAATATTGTCCACGAATTTTAGCCCATCGACTCAAAAAGTCGGCCCACACGCTGACAGTTTCAGGTTCCTCCGATATCTCCGGTAGGGCATCCGATTCTGTGCTTAACGAATGGAGATCACTGAGAAAACCGTCCCAAATCGCCTGAAATTCAGCAGTTTGAGGATTTGGGTAGAGAGAATCGAGGTCCCAGATTTGCGAGAATGTCATGAATGATCCTGATGGCAGTCATACAGATGGGGGGAAAGGCCAAAACTCACGTCTACAGATACGTGAATTGGGTCAAGAAATCCAGTTGCCATATGGCTCAGAAAGGCAGATTTTGCGCAGTTTACGAGCGAGTCTTCCTGTTGTGACACTTGCCAAAACTTCTTATTTCATCAGACCCTCAAACAAAACAGTGGGTTCGCAAGAGATCGAGGATCGAGAGAAACAATGCTTGACATTAGAGTCCGCAGAAATCATGATCAGGGTCTCAGGAGACAGGGATATTGTATCTCTGAAATTCGTTTTTGTGCGGGCCAGCTGAATTCCGCAACGTCACATCAACGAGATAGTTTCGAATCAATTGAATCGAAGAGAGACACATATGTCAGCAGGTAGTACACGACGAGTGGAAGTCGAAGAAGTGGGCGACGTTTCTGTAGCTCGCTTCGTCGACAAAAAAATCCTCGACGAAACCAACATTCAGATCATCGGTAACCAATTGGTTGCCTTGGTTGATGAAGACGGTCGTAAGAAAATCGTCCTCGATTTTTCGAATGTCGAATATCTTTCTTCTGCCGCTTTGAGCAAGCTTCTCATTCTTGAAAAGAAATCCAAAGCAGCCGGTGCCAAACTCCGCTTTTGTGGGATTCGGCCTGACATCTATCAGATATTCACACTCACAAAATTGAATAAGCTCTTTGATATTTATGACTCCGAGGATCAAGCCCTCGAAGGTCTCTAATCCCGATTCGGTTCTCTCCCCTCGCCGAATTTGATTTGTTCTGTGTTGATCCTCTCATCGGTTGTTCCATTGCATGTCCGATCATGATTTTGAAATCTCGTTTCCAAGTGATACCGTGAAAGGGCAAGAGGCCCAGGAACGCATCATCAATGCTATGGAGGCGAATCGTTTTTCGGACAGAGATCTTTTCGGTATGAGGCTCGCTCTCGAAGAAGCTCTCGTGAATGCCATTAAACATGGCAATGGCATGGACCCGAATAAACAGGTTCACGTGACCTGTCAGGTCGATGAGGTTCAGGCACGCGTTACGATTCGGGATGAAGGGACTGGTTTTGATCCCTGCGATGTTCCCGATCCGACAGACGACGACAATCTGGAAAAACCGGGAGGACGAGGAATCATGTTGATGCGAGCCTTCATGACAGAAGTCTCCTACGCTTCGGACGGCAAGGAAGTGATTCTCGTTAAAGATCGCGAGACCGAGGATACTCCGGTCATCGAAGAAGGCTAAATTCTCTTTCCAGCAAGCGAACCTGCTGCTCTCCCGATGAGTCTGAAAAGTGAGACTTGGAAAACCCGATTTTTTTGGTGGACCAGACTTGTCAATTCTATTGAAATTATCTATTTCTATAGACCTGTGACACAAACGTGTTACCCACAATCCCCGATAGCTCAATTGGTAGAGCGAGCGGCTGTTAACCGCTAGGTTATAGGTTCGAGTCCTATTCGGGGAGCTCGTTTCTGTTCTGCGTACTCGCAGTACAGACCAGTTCACAGAAAACGCCGAGAGGTTCGCCTCCCGGCGTTTTTGCGTTTCCGCCTTTCACGCAACGCTTTGCGTCGGATCGAGTTGCCTGCTGCGACTCTCCGTTTCGAGAGAGACCAACCGGGGTCCGAGAGGAACCCTCAAGGTTCCCTCCGCACCCCGGAATCTCTCGTCAAAACTCTCTGAGTCTCTGGTTAACAGAGGTCTCGGAGTTAACAACCCGGTCCCTTTCGGCCCCCGATTTCGTCAGTTCGAACTCGAACCGGGTAGCTCTACGAATAGGGCCTTGAGTTGGCCCCGCCCGCACCGCTCTGTGGTGATCTCGGCACCGACCGATTGATCTCGCGGTGCGTTCCCGTTGCCCCGTTCGTGGAGACATTATGCGCCGATCCGACGACACCGATTCATCCCCGGAAGACCAACGCAGAACAGAACTCGCCTCGATCTTTGCCGCAGCCATTCTGCGGCTTCGCCGTCGGATCGCTTTGGCCGGTTCCGACGTTCCGGACGAAGCGGAGACATGCCTTGAGGTTCGTTCGGAAACCGTGCTCAGTGGTCACCACGGTTAACGGTTTCCGAGACCGCCGAGCGCGGTCGGGTACTTCAACAAGGAGAAATGCATGTCACTGAACGTCGGAAAAGAGGTCGCCGCATTGCAGCGGATGACCGTCAAACAACTTCGAGAACGGTACGCCGAGGTCTTCGGCGATGAGACGCGGACCGGCAACAAGGCCTGGCTGGTCAAGCGGATCGCGTGGCGACTGCAGGCGATGGCTGAAGGCGGTCTGTCGGAGCGAGCGCGGCAACGGGCCGCCGAACTGGCCAACGAGGCCGACATCCGCATGACGCCACCGAAGGCGAAGCCTGCGGCAACGACCAAAGAGCGAACGGTTACCAGCGTCGTGCGATTCGCCGGCGACAATCGATTGCCGCTTCCCGGCACGGTGCTCACCCGCGAATACAAAGGTGACACGCTGCAGGTCCGCGTGCTGGAGAACGGATTCGAGTACGACGGCGAGGTCTACCGATCGCTGAGCGCGGTGGCGAAAGCCATCACCGGATCGCACACGAACGGCTTCCACTTCTTTCGTCTGCGGAAGGGAGGCCAGCGCCCCACCCAGCCGCATGTTGCAGACCACGTCGCCACGGCGAATAGTGGTCCGTTCCTCCGGTTCTGCTTCCATCGCCGGCGGCAGATGACCGCAGGCCTCGTGCGGTCTTTCGGTGTTGTACCACGCTTCGAATTGCCGGCAGACGTGGTTCAGATGCCGCTGTGCCACGATCACAAACTTGTCGAGGCACTCGACCTGCAGCGTCTGAATGAACCGTTCGACATGAGCCCGCAGGTTCGGTGACAGCGGTGTGTTGCGTTTGATCGTGGCGTCGCTGTTCTCGAACACGGCATCGAACTGTGTGGTGAACTTCGTGTCGTTGTCCCGCATCACCATCTTCGGCGCGAGGTCCATGTCCTCGGCGTCCATCAGGAAGTTCTTCGCCTGCTGCGTGACCCACTGCGAATTTGGACTGGCCGTGCATGGCGAAATCCAGCATCGGCGCGTGCCCAGGTGCAGAAACACCAGCATGTACAAATTGACGAGTCCCTTGGCTGTCCACATCGGCTTGGACACGAAGTCGCATTGCCAAAGCGTGTCGGCGTGCCGGGCCAGGAACGCGTCCCACGAATCCTTGCTGTCGTTCGGCAGTGGCTCGAGTCCCGCTTCCTTCAGGATGTTCTTCACTGTCTGCCGGGAGAGATTGATTCCGAGCTTGCGCAGTTCACCCATCAGTTTTGTGTAGCCGAACCCCGTAGGGTCAAAAAACTGAACCGACCTCAAAGCTCTTTGACAATCAGCAGAAATCAGCTGCGATTTCAGCCGAGAGTCGATGACCAACTCGACGGACGGCACTCAAGATCGACCATGTATCACGATCGGCGCGTACCTTCATCGCAGAAGGTTCACGTCAGACTCGTGACAAGGCTCGTCAGGCAGCGCGACGGTGGTAGTACTTGAGCATGCCACCAAGCCGTTCTCGGCATTTGATCCTACCAGCGATGTCGTCCGCATCATCCACTGGTGCAATCAACTTATTGCCGAGTCCCTGATGGTTCCGTTCGGCATGATAGTGCTGAACGAATTCACACACGGCGTTCTCCAGTGACTTGCGTCCGAAGAAAATCATTCGGTCGAGGCACTCGGATGTGAGACTGCGAAACCAGCGTTCCATGTACGCGTTCAGGTTCGGGCTTTTCGGTGGCAGCAGAATGATCTCCGTATCGGTGTTCTGCTCCATGAAGCCGCGCAGGGCGACAAAACTCGCGTCGCGATCGATGATCAGATGGCTCGCTTCTTTCAGGAATCCGTCTTCGCAGTCAGTCAGATTGCGACAGACCTGCGTCAACCACCTGGCATTCGGATTTGGTGTGATGCCTGCGATCTCGACACGTCGCGTTTTCAGATGCATGACGGCGAGCAAGTAGAAAGTGACCAGTCCGTTTCGTGTCCGAACTTCGACGGTTGTAAAGTCTGTGGCGAAGATGGAATCCCAATGGGCCTTCAAGAAGGTCGACCATGCTGGTGTCCGCTGCCGATCCGGCGCGGGCTCAATCCCATGAGCCTTCAGTACGTTGGCCACGGTGGTATCTGTGATGTGGTAGCCTACGTTGGCCAGTGCTCCCTGAATGCGATCGTATCCCCAAGAGGGATTCTCTCTGGCAAAGCGAAGGATGGTGTCGACAACTACCTGTCGTATGCGGGGGCGGCCTGGTTGGCGTTTGTTGCTGGATTCGAACTTCTTGGCCACAAGCTTCCGGTGCCACCGTAGTAGCGTGTCCGGGGTGAAGATAGTCGTGATTTCCCGCAGAGCTTTGCGGCCGATGGCATGAGCCTTCACGGCAAGCAGTCGACGTTGGTCATCGTCGAGCAGCAGTCGCTTCTTTCCGAGCTGTTTGAGCAGGGCCTCGATTTGAGCGTTCTGGAATTCAATGATCTGTTGCTGACGCTGGTTCACCAGGCCGCAGAGTGCCACGAGTAGGATGTGCCATGGCTCGAGGATGAAGGACATGATCGGCGCCGAAATATGGCCAGTGTCCGAAGACAGCACTTGAAATCAAGCCGACCAGATGAGAGAATCGGACTTGCCGCAAACCGCTGATTGACAGGTCGTGGGAGTTTGGCTGAGTTCTGTGACTTCACGGGGGCAACGAATGTTTCGAAAGCTCTGGATTGCTGGCGAGTCGATCCAAAGTCAGTCGGTTAGCGAGCTGACTACCAACGATGCAAAGGCATTTGTGAGGATTCTCAGACGAGTCACCACGTCCCCGACTTGGGCCCTATAAGAGGGTGATGCTGTTTCAGCCAAGAGAATGCAGAGGGCGTCATGAATCGACTTTTGAATCCGCTGTTAGTGCTCAACATCACGTTTCTCACCTCGCTGCCAACTCACACGTTTGCAGATGATGAGGCAGGAAGCACAGTCCTCGAAGGAAAGAGAATCTCCACTGAAAGTTGTGCGACTGAAGAAGCAGCGGATTCAGAGTCACGGTTTCTGAATGTTGTTCGTCGAACCGTGGATGTCATTCTAGAGAACGGGCGAGACACGTATGGCGACCAGCATTCAGGGATGGTCATCTCGGTACTGGACCGGAGGAACGGAAAGCCGATGCGCTCGCTCCCTCAGCCTCCACAGGGAGTTCGGCACAGTGATCGTGTTGGGCCAGGCGGCTCGAACGCGAACCTGCAGCAAGACCTCTACCGAACAATGCTGCATCTGAGTCGCCTGACTGGCGACACGCGTTACGAGCAGTCAACACGAGCGGCGCTGCAGGACTTCATACAAATCACGCAACATCCTGACACTGGGTTGCTAGCGTGGGGAGAACATCTTTACTGGAACTGTATCGAGGACCGCCTGGGGGACCTTGACCCCAATAGAACGCATGAGCCCAAGAAGAAATTCATCTGTTTCGATTTGCTTTACGACCTGGAACCTGAGCGAACGTTGAAATATGCCCAGGGACTCTGGGACCACCAGATTGCAGATCAAGAAACGGGCAACTTCAGTCGTCATGCCAAGTACGATCGGCATGGTCCCCGCCAAGATTACGATTTCGCCAAGGAGGGGGGCTACTTCATCGACACCTGGTCGCGCGCGTACGCATTCACTCAAGATGAGGAGTTCGCAACGGCCGTCAGAGTGCTGACTCAGAGGTACCTCAACCGCATGAGTTCACTTGGCCATCTCTCTTTGGACAGTACGACTCGGCCGGAATGGTTTCAAACTTCTCCGTCGTTATACGCGGTCGCGCTGGCTGCCGAGTGTACGGACGCCGCCGAGCGGATGGACGCAAAGTCTGCATTGCTGCTCCGACAACTCGCTTCGGCTCAGGACAAGGCATTCCTGTCCATGCCGCACAGACCGGATGAGTTAGAACGAGGATTTATCAGCTATGCTGATACGGAGTCGGGGCAGCCGAAACCTGTGGAAGCAAAACAATCTGACGGTTTCTCACGCCACTGGGGATTGGGATATGGGATTCATTCGACGGCGATGATCGCGTTGTTATGCAACACCCGACAACACCAACTGGGAGACTCAGAACCGGGCGAAGAATTCCGGCGACTTGTCGTGGAAGCAGCCACGCTCTATCTGAATGAGCAGCCCGATCCGGCAGCAGATGATCTTTGGGCCGGAGAATACGGGACTGTGATTTTCACTTTGCTTGCCGCTCACCGAATTTCGGACGACTCGCGATATCTTGATCGTGCAATCGCTTTGGCTGATGACGCGATTCAAGTGTTCTGGGACAAAGACAAACCTCTTCCACGCGCCAGCTCGAAGACCGATTACTACGACGTCGTGACGGGCTCCGACACGCTGATTCTCGCGCTTTTGGCGGTCCACGAGCAAATGACAAGCAATGATCACGAGATCGAAGTTAGTGACCTGATTCGGTAGACCTCGTAGCTTGAAATCCCACCTTCCAAATGAACACCAGCAGCCACTCAGCGAAAAGAAGAGCTCACCATGGAGCGATTGTTATTTCTCTTTCTATTAGCAACATCGCGCGGTAAGAAAACTCTGAACGCGGCTTGTGCGGGTAATCCCGTGTGATTGGTTCGATGCGGGCTGGCACCATCGAGTTTTGGAGACAGGCGGTCGCGCGCGTCAAGTGAGTCGACAGATCGTGTGATGCGCGGACTGAATCGTTGATTCGGCGACTGAGCGGGCGCCTTCTCCATGCGATCTGATCGATTGCGAACGCAGTGGATGCGTAGACCGATTACTACGCTGCCCGTCTCGAGTACGAGTTGACGACGCCTCCGAGCTTGGAAGTGCAGACGATGTCGTCGATCCGTACGGCCGCAAGCTCGTCCGGTGCTGTGGTGAACTCTGGCGGCAGATGGTCTCGGGCAGAGTGTGGCCTCTCCTCGTTGTAGTGGCGGCTCCAGATCCGGCAGACGTGGTTCAGATGCCGCTCGGCAACGATCACGAATTTACCCAAGCACTCAAGCTTCAGCGTTTGGATGAAGCGTTCCACATGTGCTCGCAAGTTTGGTGATTCCGGAGTGTTCCTCTTGATCTTTACGCCGGTAGATTTGAATACGCCATCAAACTCCTTGGAGTACTTCTTGTCGTTGTCCCGCATGAGTATCGTGGTCTCGATATTCATGTCCTCGGCCACCATCAGGAAGTTCCTGGCCTGCTGACTGACCCAGGCAGAGTCGGGGTGCTGTGTGCACGGAGAGATCCACACTCGCCGTGATCCCAGGTGTAAGAACACCAGCATGTAGAGATCGACGAGTCCTCTGGTTGTCCACATGGGTTTGGATACGAAGTCGCATTGCCACAGCGTGTCGGCGTGGATCTTCAGAAACTCGTCCCAGGATCCCTTACCGCGTTTCGGGCCCGGATCAATCTTGTTCTCCTTGAGGATGACCTTGACCGTCTGTCGGGAGATGCTCCTGATGCCAAGCTTACGAAGCTCACCGAGGATTCGGGTATAGCCCCACGAATTCTCACGAGCCAGCTTCAAGACCAGGTCTCGGATGTCATCTGGAGTGCGGGGACGACCTGGCTTCCTCTTGGAGGTCGAGTCCTTCGCGGCATGTGCAGCTTCAGTTTCCCGGATCCAACGTCGAAAGGACTGATAGCTGACGATCGAGATCAGATCCCGCAGTTGCACTCCGATCTTACGTTCTGCTTTCAGCAGCCTCTTCTTCTCTCGCGGGGTTGCCACGAGCCGCTGTGGAAGCCTGGCTCGGAGGATCTTGTTTTCCTCTTTCAAGTACGCGACTTGACGCGCCAGATCCTGACGCGTAACCGACGCGAGAAGTGCCAGAAGTGGGTGCAGAATGGGCTTCATTGTGGTACGGTCAATGGACGATGGCTTTCTTGATAATTGCGGGGAATCAGAGTTTTCTTACCGCGCTGGAGAGCCGGCCAGGATACCTCGCAGAGCCATCCGGACCGACGGCCACGGGATGGCAGGTTGAGAGGTTCCGGAGGCCCGACGGAGCATGGGCGCAGGACCGTTACAGCTTTCCCAGATTCATGCCGACTCTGGCGCGCTTGACAGGCTGTTAACTGCTTTGTCCAGAGTTCGAAGAGGGTCCCTACCGATCGACGACCCCTATTTGGGTCTCGGAAAACGGGAACTCATTCTCCATCAACAGGTTGCGTCGATTCGAACGCGCGAAAATCGGCGCGCATTGTTTCGAAGAGGGTCCCTTCCGGGGAGCTCGTTTCTGTTCTGCGTACCCGCAGTACAGACCAGTTCACAGAAAACGCCGTGAGGTTCGCCTCCCGGCGTTTTTTCGTTTCCGCCTTTCACGCAACGATTTGCGTCGGATCGAGTCGCCTGCCGTGACTCTCCGTTTCGAAAGAGACCAACCGGGGTCCGAGAGGAACCCTCAAGGATCAAGGCTGTTAACTGCTTGGTCCAGAGTTCGAAGAGGGTCCCTACCGATCGACGACCCCTATTTGGGTCTCGGGAAACGGGAACTCATTCCACATCAACAGGTTGCGTCATTTCGAACGCGCGAAGAACGGCGCGCATTGTTTCGAAGAGGGTCCCTTCCGGGGAGGGTGCCTTCATCAATGAACAGGGCTGTTGGTCAGGAGAGGATGCCCCCAACGCTGCGACCACACTGGGTGGCTGTCCTCCACGGGATCACGTTTCTCCCAATGCCCTAGAAGGTGTCGTCGCTGCCGTTGCCCGAGCCGGTGTTGGTGCCAGTTCCGGTCCCAGGCGTTCCAGACAACACGTTGTAACCTTTCAACGTGTTGTTAAGCGCTTCATTGCTCATGAATGTGGCCGTATTGCCGCCTGTGAAGTTGCCGATGCGGAACCCGTAGATAGTGTTCCCAGAGGCCATGTTGTCGCTGACCATGCCGCCGGAGAGGGTGCTGATGAAGAACCCGTTGCCAGTGTTTATTGAGGCCATGTTGCCGCTGACCGTGCCGCCGGAGAGGTTGTTGATTAAGAACCCGTCGACAGTGTTCCCAGAGGCCATGTTGTCGCTGACCATGCCGCTGTTGGTTCCAGCAAGGCGCAGACCATAGTTGGCGCCATTCAACACATTATGGTTGATGTCGAACCCGGTCACGCTATCACCATAAATACCAACGTCACCCGCATTCGTAATGGTGAATCCGGAGACTTCCGTGTTATTCGCAATGACAACCGCGTTGCCAGTCGACATGTCGATGATCGTCATGCCCCCCAGGTCGGTTCCCGGGAGTGGGAGCGCTCCAATTTCTGCCGTGTCGACCATGTGCAACACGGACGCAGAGAGTAGACGTTGACCCTCGTTGAGAACAATCGGGGCCAGCCCCGTGAACATTGCTCCGGCATCGACCAGGATGATGTCGGTCATCATGCCTGGTGCCGCGACGAGATCGTCCATAGCGCTCACTGGCAGGACGGTCACCAAGTTTCCTGTATCAGGATCGGTGGCAAGTCGATCAGCGGCGGGCAGATTATAACTGGCAACCGGAATCACCCGGCGGCGTTGTCCCCGCGCCCATAACCGTGACGTCGCACTTTCACGACGGGCATCGGCATCTACCCGCGGACCACCAAAATGAACACTGACACCGCCATACACGGTCGTGTCAAACAGATCGTCGTGCGAAACGGTCACATTCGAGGCGATGTTGTCCGTCAGCCACGCTTCCGCTGTGCCGTTCACACCCCAGCTATTTGGTCCATCATTCGCGGAGAGGTAATAGACCCCCGCTCCCACTTCGGCATTCGCCATTTCCAGTTTACGCGAGACATTCAGATCGACGCTGTTGAGTGCCGAGGCGAAGTTGTTTTGTAACCCTGAGAGCAGAATGTTCTGCACACCCATCGGCCCCGCGGTCGCATCCACATAAGAAGGAGTGACCATACCATTCTGGACCAGACCATTATTTTGCGTTCCACCGACATCAAACGCTGCATGTGTCCGAAACGCCCAGTCTTCCAGCAGGGCTTCGAAACCGAATCCGACGGTCTGGAAATCGAAATCTCCATAACCAGTCGATGCGTTCCGGTAGTTGTAAAACACGTTCGCCCCGAGAACCGCTCCACTCTCCTGATGCAGGAACCGTGAACCGAGTCCAATGTCCGCACTCCAGTTGCCCGTCTCCAGGTTGTTATTGCTGCTCCCATCGAGGTAGAAGATCTTTTCAGGATCATCAAACAGCGACACGAATCCACCCACCTGAGCCGATCCAGCCTGTACACCGGGCTGATTCCCAGCGATCTCACTCGCATCAAAGCGTCCCCTGGGTCCGCCATTCGTAGGTCCCGTGATAAGCTGGGCGTGTGCTTCGCTTCCCCACAATGTTGCGGCCCCCAATGCCGTCGCTGCCAGACGTGTGAAAACCTTCTTGTATTTTTTGGTGAGCATCTGGCTGTCCTTGGGCAAGCGATTATGCCGCCTGGCATGAATTTGTTGGTTTGCTTGGTCCTGAAGGAATATCGGTTCATCAGCAGGTGTTGACTTGACCCGATTCCTGCCTCCCGACCACCAAACTTATAAATCCGGACTCCCTGAGCAACCGTTACAACCGGCATATTCTCTACCGCAGGAACTGCCCAGCCCCGTAGTGTGGTACCAGTGCGTAGTGGACAAAAACCATGCCATCAACAAATCTGAGGCAGTTCCGAACGTTCTCACGCCGCACTCCGCTCATAATGCTTCAACACCGTACCGCTCAAAAACTATGTCATCAAATAAACCAGCCTCAACCTGTCACGCCGCCCTCCGTTCATAATCTTTCTGGCCACGAGCCTTCGATGCCAACGCAGGATCGTGTCTGGCGTGACAATGGTGGTCAGTTCCAGCAGAGTCTTGCGTCCGATGGCGTGAGCCTTTACGGCAAGCAGGCGACGCTGGTCGTCGTTGAGCAGCAGGCGTTTCTTTCCGAGTTTTTTGACCCTACGGGAATTGGCGAGTGCGAACCTGCCGGCCCAGCAACCGATCGATGGCGTGAGTCTGGTTCCCTTACTGAACCGGTCAGGAGACCTCAACCGCGAAGCGGTCTACTGGCATTTCCCCTGTTACATCGGCCGCGGAGAACCGTGTAGTTCCGTCCGCGCGGGGGACTGGAAACTCATTCAGAAATTCGAGGACCAGTCAGTGGAACTGTTCAATCTGCATGACGATCCTGGTGAATCCAGAAACCTGGCACAGTCAAATCCGGACAGGACTCACCAGATGCTCAGCCTGTTGACTGACTGGCAGACATCACTCAACGCACCACGCCCATCCGAGCTCAATCCTGCCTTCGACCCCAACACGGTCCGCCGAGGTCAACGAAAAACAAGATCCGGGAAGTCGAACAAACGTCGGACTGCAGATTAGGGAGTTCTCAGGCAGTCCGCTGCGAGTACGACTTCAGCGCTCCGCCCAACCGCTCCTCGCTCTGTTTGGTGGCAGCGGGGCGAAGCTGATGGTGTGTGAGCAGACGGGACGTAAAGCGTTCCTGATGGAACTGAATCCGCTGTACTGTGATCGTTCAGCGGTGGAAACAGTTTACCGGCGAGAAGCCTCAGCGCTATGTGTGACTTTTCATTTTGAAAATGTCGTGTACGTAGGATACGCCTTATAGGGATCGGAATCCGCCGACACTTTCATCGTGGTTCCCGTCTCCACGTCATGCTGCATGATGGCTCCGTCTTTGGCGAAGAGCAGGAACTTGTTGTCCGTGGAGATCGAAACGTACCAGGCCATGGTGGATGGATTCAGCTCATCGAAGATTACCTCATCGGTGATGGCAGGGACCGACGCATCAAACTTGGCGTAGACCATCACCCCGCCCTTGTACATGTTGTGATCCCGATCGACCCACTTCTGGTAAGCGATCATGGTCTCGTCCTGAGACAGGGCGATCTTGTGAATGAACTTTTTGTCCGGGCGCTGTACCTGAACGTATTTGGCTTTGCCGTTGCCCAAGGGCGTTGCCAGAAAGCTGTTTCCACCACGTTGCTGCATAAACACGCGCCCGTCTGCCAAATGCGGATTGATCCAACCCCAGGGGGCGATTCGTTGTTCTGCACCAGGTATCCCATCGGCATCGTTCCAGTACGGCCCGGCCTCTGGCACATTCATGCGATTGAAGCTGATGCGATTCGAGCCGTCGCGTGACCAGTAAGGCTCGGTATTGAAGCTTGGTTCTCCCTCGATGATTTCATGAAGGCCACTGCCATCAGCGTTCATGACACACACAGACGAACGCCATGTCTCGCAACACGGGCCGTTCACCGCATAACGCCTGAAGAAAGTCAGCTTGCTGCCGTCGGGACTGAAATTGGGTTTGAAGTTCCACAGTTTCGTGTCCGTAAGGTAGGTGATATCAGATGTCTTTGTCTCTGGGTCGAACACAGTTCGAGCGATCTGCCAGCGACCTTTCGCGTCGGCTGTCGTACAGACATAGGTCACTTTGCCTGCCAAGGTCAGCACGACATTTTCTGTACCACCAGTCGACTTGACGCTTCGCGAAACGGTGTCATAGCCGTCCTTGCTGAATGTGATCACGTCTGCCGATGTGGCTTTGGATAACGAGGCTCGCTCAATGTTCTGCTGCGACGACTTGCCATCAAAGCTGAACCGTCCCTCGGCATCCGTCGTGGCGACGAGACCAACATCTCGCAACGTGACTGTTGCACCTTCAAGAGGAACTCCCCTGCTTCCATCCATGACCATACCCGACAGCATGGCTGATTGTGCGGAGGCACAATTCATCACCACGACAAACACTGACAGGAATCGGACCATCCTTCATCACCAGCTGTTGAGGACCACTAAAACTCGAACCGAAAAGACGCAGCATAAGTCTATCTCAGATTCGTCTCGCAGTCACGCATCAAGAGCGTGAAATTCGAGCAGGGCGTCCTCCAGCAACAAGGTGGAGGACGGCTAGTAATAGAGGTGGCTAGGTGGCCCGCCGCTCGTAGTGCCGCAGCAGCCCGCCCAGCCTCGTCCTGCATTCGATCGGGATCGTGTCTGGCGGATTGTCTTTCGGCTCAGGCCAGTCTCCCGTAAGCGGAACGTTGCCCATTGCCTGGTGCGGGCGTTCGTTGTGATAGTGCTCGACGTACTCCGAGATCAGGTAATCGAAGTGCTTCTCGCCGAACACGATGAAGTGGTCCAGTGCTTCCTGCTGCAGACTCTGGATGAACCGCTCGATGTGTGCCTGCAGGTTGGGCGCACGCACGCTGTTCTTCTTGACCTTGATGCCGGCGTCACGGAACACCTTGTCGAAACCGGACCGGTAGTCGGCTGCAATCTGCACGCGTTTCAGCCCGACCGGGTCTGGGACGGCTGGCGACGCTGGGAATCCGCCTGGCAGGCACTGGCTGTCGGCTGTGATCTGTGAGGCGGCTCGGCAGCGGGGACGGAAGGCGATTGATGTGGGCCAACTGGACCTGAATCTGGCTCAAGAACACGATTTCGGTTAAGATTTCCCCTGATGTCAGGGGAGTTCTGACCATCGGCCTTTTGCCCGGTGTCTCGCGGCGCTGTCCGTGCTGATCACCGGCCATCAGCAATGAGGATTGTGCGACTGCATCCGATCTGAAACCGAAGCGACGGCACTGCCCGCCCTGGCGTGCGAGTTAGTCGCAGGGACTCCTCGAATAGGAATTGGCGAAGGCCATTGGTTGGGAGTTCCTTACCGGATGAACGAGACGCACAACGTCACTCAGATCCTGAAGCAGGTCGAAGGGGGAGATCCCTCGGCCGCTGAGGTGTTGCTGCCCCTCGTCTATGAGGAACTCCGCCGGGTGGCCTCCGAGAAGCTGGCCCAGGAACGGCCCGGGCAGACGCTGCAGGCCACGGCGCTGGTCCACGAAGCCTGGCTCCGATTGGTGGATGTGGATTACGTCCAGCACTGGTCCAGCCGCCGACATTTCTTCGGAGCGGCCGCGGAAGCGATGCGGCGGATTCTGGTGGACAAGGCCCGCCGCAGGAATCGCCAGAAGCATGGGGCCGACTGGCAACGAATCACGATCCAACTCGATGAGGTCCCGGTCGCGGCCGGCGACAGCCTGCTCGGAGCGCTCGACGAAGCCCTGCAGCGATTTGAGCAGGAAGACGCCACCGCCTGCGAACTGGTCAAGCTGCGGTACTTTGCCGGTCTGTCGCTGCGGGACGCCGGCCAGGCCCTCGAACTGGCTCCCCGAACTGCCGATCGGCTCTGGGCTTACGCCAAAGCGTGGCTGCTGCGGGAGGTCTGCCGCGATCCGGCCGATTCCTCCTGATTCCGCTGGGAAAAAACTTTTCCATTTTTTTGGCGCAATTGCCCGGAAAAAAACGCCACGGAACTTCAGACGGGACTTTTTTCAGACTAACCAACCTAACCACAACCTGCCTGAGTGTGCGAACCACTGGATGAGCAGATGAGTCGCGGGACGACATTATGAACGAACGAGACATTTTTCTGGCCGCCATTGAGATCGCCAATCCGGCCGAGCGCGCCGCCTACCTCGACCAGACCTGTGCCGACAACCCGGAACTGCGTGCCCAGGTGGAAGAACTGCTGCGAACTCATGACGAGACCAGTCAGTTCCTGGAGACACCGGCCGTGGCGACCGATTCGGCCGTCGACCGGACCGTGCTGACTGATGACTCCGACACTGATGAGGATTCCGGTGAGGAGCGTGCCTCCGGCGAAGCCGAGTTCCGCAAGTACCTGGAACCGGCCACTCGTCCCGGTTGGCTGGGTCGGCTGGCGCACTACGAGATCGAGGAGATCCTGGGTCGCGGCGCGTTCGGCATCGTCGCCAAGGCGTTCGATGAGAAGCTGTACCGGGTGGTGGCGATCAAGTTGATGAGCCCCGAACTCGCCTCGACTTCGCCTCCCAGGAAGCGGTTTCTGCGGGAGGCCCGTACGGCCGCCGCTGTGACGCACGAGAACATCGTCGCCATTTATGCGGTGGAAGAGGAACCGATTCCCTATCTGGTGATGGAGTATATCCCAGGACAGACACTGCAGCAGCGGATGGATGAACACGGTCCGGTGGAGGTCCCGGAAGTGCTGCGGATCGGCCAGCAGGTGGCCGCCGGCCTGGCAGCCGCTCATTCCGTCAACCTGATCCACCGTGACATCAAGCCCTCCAATATCCTGCTTTCGGACGGTTTCCATGAGCGGGCCAAGATCTCGGACTTCGGTCTGGCCCGCGCGGTGGATGACGCGACCATGACCCAGTCGGGCATAATCGCCGGGACGCCGATGTACATGGCTCCCGAACAGGCGCGGAGTGAAACGCTGGACCATCGGGCCGACCTGTTCAGCCTGGGGAGCGTGCTGTACCAGATGGCGGGTGGGCGGCCTCCGTTCCGCGCGGCCAACACGATGGCCGTTCTCAAGCGGGTCTGTGAAGACACGCCGCGGCCTCTGGGTGATGTGTTACCCGGAAACCCCGACTGGCTGGAAGCAATCATCTTCAAGCTATTGGAGAAAGACCGGGACGACCGTTATCAGACGGCCCAGGATGTGGCCGACCTGCTGGCCCGCTGCCAGCGGGAACTTGAGGACAATGGCAAAGTGACTTGCGTTGAGGGACGTCCGGGCACGGCCGAGACGCAAGTCATCCAGGCGAAGAAATCAACAGGCTCTGGCGCGAAGAAGAAGCCGTTCGGCTGGCTGGTCGGTGGGGTCATTGCAGTCGCAGCCGTGATCGGGCTGGTGCTGATGAACGGCGGGAATGAGACGCCCGACCCTGACTTGACGAATTCAGCAGGCAACACGATGTCCGCCTCAACAACCGGGACGCCCGCAGGTCCAACAACCACCACCGACTGGCACGGCTGGCCCGCCGACGCTCCGCCGCCGGCGATTGCTCCGTTCAATGCCGACGAAGCGAAACAACATCAGGCAGCTTGGGCGAAGTACCTCGACATCCCGGTCGAGTACGAGAACAGCCTCGGCATGAAGTTTCGGCTCATGCCGCCGGGCGAGTTCGTGATGGGCAGCACGCCGGAGGAGATCGCAGCGGCGCTGAAGGTGGCCGGCGAAGATGAGGCCTGGCAGGAGCGAATCAAGAGCGAAGCCCCGCAACACAAGGTGGTGCTCACGCAACCGGTGTATGTGGGCGTGACTGAAGTGACGCAGTCGCAGTACGAGCAGGTGATGGGGACGAACCCGTCCCACTTTGCAGCCACCGGCGAAGGCAAAGACGCAGTCGCCGATCTGGAGACCGGCAACCATCCGGTGGAGATGGTGAGCTGGAACGACGCGGCGGAGTTTTGCGCCAAGCTGAGCCAGCAGGAGCTGCTGAAACCGTTCTACTTCCGGTCTGGGGAAACGGTCACGCCACTGGACGGGACCGGTTATCGTCTGCCGACCGAAGCGGAATGGGAGTCCGCCTGCCGGGCGGGGACCACGACGCGGTTCTGGAGCGGCAATGCGGACCAGGACCTGGTTTCCGCCGGCTTGTTTAGGAGCAACTCCGGCAGCCGCACGCACGCCGCGGGCGAGTTGAAGGCCAATCCGTTTGGTTTGTCAGACGTGCACGGCAACGTGTGGGAATGGGTGCAGGACAACTGGGATCCGGCGTTCTATGGGAAGTTCGAGGAGAATGCTGCAATTAACCCATCCAGCCCATTTTCCGCCGGCTCCCAGCGGGTGTTCCGCGGCGGCTATTATTTCGCCTATCCGTCCCTCTGTCGTTCGTCGAATCGCAACGCCCGTCATCCGTCGTCCCGTATCAACTTCATCGGTTTTCGTGTGGTGTTGGTTGCTGAGAGTGTGCGTGTCAGTCGTCCGTGACCTCTGTCTCTCTGTCCTCTGATCTCTGTTTTTCTCTGAGCGGGGTGCAGGCGCGGCAGCCCCTGCTCGCGCTAGATTTTGAGAATGTATGACCGTCTCCAGCAATTCCTGAGACACTACGCAGCTCGCCTTGAATACGACTTCAACGCTCCGCCCAGCCGCATGTTACAGACCACGTCGCCACGGCGAATCGTGGTCCGCTCTTCCGGTTCGGCCTCCATTGCCGGCGGCAGATGGCCGCAGGCCTCGTGCGGTCTTTCGGTGTTGTA
>Ga0181597_10000824_pt1 | contig 35016 bp, 32 predicted proteins | sample 041ome_5_FD_148647 | JGI IMG/M metagenome (GOLD analysis project Ga0181597, IMG submission 148647) | Coastal salt marsh microbial communities from the Groves Creek Marsh, Skidaway Island, Georgia - 041403US metaG (spades assembly) | ecosystem: Environmental > Aquatic > Marine > Intertidal zone...
CCCCCCTCACCCAACCTCTCCCCCCATTGGGGGGCGAGGAGAATGCGTTGCAGTGCTTACTCTTTAGCTCCTCTCTCCCCAACGGGGGGAGAGGCGGGGTGAGGGGGGCGTCTGCAGCAGGAACACGGCGCCAAAAAGCTACCGCGTCATCCCGTCCCAATCATAAAGCCGCGGTTCTTTCGCCAGGAAACGGCGGACGGCTTCGGCGTGGAAGGCGCTGGGGCGGAGCGCCTGTTGGGCAGCGCATTCAGCGTCCGTCATCTCCGCCTGGCTGGATGACAGGCTGCGATCGATCAGGGATTTCGCCAGCGCCTGCGCTTCAGCACTGCCTTTCGACAAATTCGCCGCCATCTTGATAGCGGCACCCAGCAGGTCATCTGGCCCGTGGACAGCGTTGACGAGCCCCATCCGCTCCGCATCCTCAACCCCGAACGACCGCGCGGTGAATGCCAATTCCTTGGCCCGCCGCGCCCCAATCGCGCGCGGCAGCGTGTAGGCGATGCCCATATCTGGGATCAGGCCAATCCGCCCAAATACCAAGCAGAAGCGCGCGCGCGGCGTGGCTAACATAATGTCCGCTGTCATTGCCAAGCTGAACCCGCCGCCAAATGCGATGCCATCAACCGCCGAAATCACTGGCTTTGGCAGGTTCACAATCCGATAGATGACGCCAAGCGTATCGCGCAGGCCAGACGCACGGCTTTCAACGGGGCCGCCGTCACTTTTCTGCATGCGCGTGACATCCGCGCCGGAGCAAAAATTGCCACCGGCGCCTGCGAGCACCAGTGCACGGATGCTGTCATCCTTCTCCGCGCGATCAATCATAGTCGGCAAGTCCACGTCGAAAATATGCTGGCTGATCGCATTCATTTTTTCGGGACGGTTGAGGGTGAACACGGCAACGCCGTCCTCATTCACGTCAAAGGTGCTGTGCGGCGCGCTCATTGCAATCTTCCTTGAACCGGTTACTTGCTTGGCGTTGAAGATACCGGCATTATCTGGCAAGGGAAATATCCCACCAGTTTCGGGCGCACACCTGCGCCCAGCCGTAAACCCGTTGCCTTAAAGGATCACTCGATGGACGGAACAGTCACAGATTTCAAATGGATCGGTACGAACACGGTCCGTCCCGATGGTGTAGAAAAAGTCACCGGCATGGCCCGGTACGGTGCCGATGGCGATATGCCGGGCATGGTCTGGGGCAAAGTGCTGCGCAGCCCGCACGCCCACGCCAAGATTAAGTCCATCAACACTGCGAAGGCTGAAGCCCTGAACGGCGTTCTGGCTGTGATGACCGCGGACGACCTGCCGCTTCTGCCCCTGGACATTCCGCGCCCGATGGGCCCGCAGGATCTGCGCTGGATCTGCCGCAACACCATGGCACATGGCAAGGCACTGTATGTCGGCCATCCCGTCGCTGCCATCGCGGCAACCACGCAATCCATCGCCGCAGAAGCACTGGCGTTGATTGAGGTCGACTACGAAGTGCTGCCGCATGTGGTGGAAATCGAAGACGCGATCAAGGAAGACGCTCCCGTCCTGCATGACTGGATCCAGACGAAAGGCGTTGAGCCTGCGCCCACAAAAGCATCAAACATCGCCTCCGTCCTGACTGAACAGTCTGGCGACGTTGAGGCCGGGTTTGCGGCTGCGGACGTTATCGTAGAGCGCAGCTTTAAGACCGCTGCCGTCCACCAGGCCTATATCGAGCCCCACGCTTGCGTCGTGCATTACGGCAAGGACAGCCAGTCCACCATTTGGTCCAGCAGCCAGGGCCAGTTCATGGTCCGCTTTATGACGGCTGAGATGGCCGGCCTGCCGGTTGGCGATATTAAAGCGATCCCAGCTGAAATCGGCGGCGGGTTCGGCGGTAAAACGGTTGTGTACCTCGAGCCACTGGCGATGGTGCTTTCCAAAAAGTGCGGCCGCCCCGTTAAAATGCAAATGAGCCGCGAAGAAGTGTTCGTCGGAACCGGCCCAACGTCCGGGTCCGTTAGCCACGTCAAGATCGGCGTCTCCAAAGACGGCAGGATCACTGCCGTCACCGCTGACTATTACTATCAGGCTGGCCCCTTCCCGGGCTCCCCCGTCGGTCGCGCGGTGTATTTCCCGTTCGCCAGCTACAAGATCGACAACGCGATTGTTCGCGGGTTTGACGTCGTCTCAAACCGCCAGAAGGTCAATGCGTACCGTGCTCCGGGCGCACCTGCCGGCAACTATCCGCTGGAATGCCTGTTGGATGAAGCCGCTGAGAAAATCGGCATGGACCCGCTGCAGCTGCGCAAGGTCAACATGATCGGTGCGGATGAGCCAACGTTCTACGGCGCTAAGCTTGGCACCCATGGCATGCTGGAGTGCATCGAAGCGCTTGAGAATCACCCCAACGCACAGATCAAGCTTGGTCCGAACCAGGGTCGCGGCGTGGCTGTTGGGTATTGGGGCAATGCGGGTGGCGAATCGAGCGCCCAATTGCACATCAATGAAGACGGCACTGCGCTCGTCATCACGGGCCACCCGGATGTCGGCGGTAGCCGCGCGTCCATGGTCAACATCGCGGCTGAATTGCTGGGCGTCGACTATCGCAAGGTTCGCGCACAGATCGGCGACACAAACTCTGTCGGCATCAGCGCCGTAACCGGCGGCAGCCGCGTTACCTTCGCTGCTGGTATGGCGGTTGAGCAAGCAACGTCAGAAGTCATCGTGAACCTGCGTGGTCGTGCTGCTGAAAAATGGGGCATCGATATTGAGGCGGTTGACTGGGCAGACGGCCAAGCCAGCCCCGCTGGTGCCAACGCTGGTGAATTTGAGCCACTGACATTGGCCGACATTGCGGGCATGGGCGGCGCGCCTATCGCTGCATCAGTCTCCCTGAACGCAACCGGGCATCAGGGCGCATTCGCAGCGCACATGGTCGATGTTGAGGTTGATAAGGAAACCGGCCACGTCAAAGTGCTGCGCTTCACTGCATCCCAGGATGTGGGCCGTGCGATCCATCCCGACTATGTCGAAGGGCAGATCCAGGGCGGCGTTGTGCAAGGCATTGGCTGGGCGCTCAACGAAGAATACATCTATGCCAAAGACGGCGACGTTGATAACGCTGGGTTCCTCGACTACCGGATTCCAGTCGCCAGTGATCTGCCAGAGATCACCCCGATCATCATTGAGGTGCCGAACGATAAGCATCCATATGGTGTTAAGGGCGCTGGCGAAGTTACGATCGTACCGCCGCTCGCAGCGATCACGAACGCCGTCTATCACGCAACGGGCTTGCGCATGACTGAACTGCCAATGTCGCCGCCACGCGTGCTGAAAGCGCTGGACGACGCCAGAGGCTGACTTAACGGCTACCCCCGATAGCGCAGGCGGCATTACCCGTGGCGCTATCGGGGCGCGATCTATTCTGATGTCCAAGCTCCAAGGCGGCTGAACAATCACCATGAGTGACCTTTCTGGTAAATCTGCGCTGGTGACCGGCGCATCCGGCGGCATTGGTGCTGCTATTGCCCGTCAACTGCACGGCATGGGTGCCAGCGTAGCGCTCTCGGGCACGCGCATCGAACCCTTGGAAGCCCTGGCCGCTGAGCTTGGCGATCGCACGGCCGTCACCCCATGCAATTTGGGCGATGGCGAAGCTGTGGCAGGTCTGATTGGCCAGGTCGAGGCCGCGCTCGGTCAATGCGATATCGTTATCAACAATGCAGGTGTTACCCGCGACGGGCTCGCCATGCGCATGAAGGATGAGGACTGGGACACTGTCCTTGCCGTGGACCTGACTGCTGCATTCAAGCTCTCCCGCGCGGCCCTGCGTGGGATGATGAAGCGGCGCTGGGGGCGGATCGTCAACATCACCTCCGTCGTTGGCCATTCCGGCAATCCGGGCCAGGCGAACTACGCTGCAGCGAAAGCTGGCCTTGCCGGTATGACGCGCAGCATGGCGGCGGAAGTCGCGGCGCGCGGCATCACGGTGAATTGTGTGGCACCCGGCTTTATCGACACCCCAATGACCGACGTTCTGAACGACAAACAAAAAGACGGCATCAACGAACGCATCCCCGCTGGCCGCATGGGCGCGCCTGATGATATCGCAGCCGCTGTCGCCTATTTGGCGTCGAATGAGGCTGGATATGTCACAGGCCAGACGCTGCATGTGAACGGCGGCATGGCGATGCTTTGAGCTGAATATCGAATCTGCACAAAATAAGGGTTGGCATTCGCTGCCAATACTGCCTAAATCTTTGGCTTGGGCCTGTAGCAAGGCCCGTTATTGTGTGTTAACTACCCGCGCAATCATGCGCCGTTTCGCCTTACGGCAGACGCATGACTGCTTTAAACAGAAGACTTAGATCGCAGGGAACTATTCGAATGAGCGACATCGCCGAGCGCGTTAAGAAAATCGTTGTTGAGCACCTCGGCGTCGAGGAAAGCAAAGTCAACGAAAACTCCTCCTTCATTGACGATCTGGGCGCAGACAGCCTCGACACCGTTGAGCTGGTTATGGCTTTCGAAGAAGAATTTGGCTGCGAAATCCCTGACGACGCCGCCGAAAAAATCGTGACCGTGAAAAACGCGATCGACTTCATCAGCGAAAACGCCGACTAACCCATTCTGGGTTAGGATCGGCTGGCTAGGCGCGCGGTGCGCCTGCCGCACCTGCAGACTTTCAAAATCGGAGGCGTCCCATGCGTCGCGTCGTCGTAACCGGCATCGGCTTGGTCACGCCGCTTGGCAGCGGGATCGAAGTTCCGTGGAAGCGGATGCTCGAAGGCCAGTCTGGGCTTGGTCCCATGCAAGGCTTCGAAACCGACGATTTGCCGTGCCGCATTGCGGCGCACGTCCCCCATGGCGAGGCTGAAGGTGACTTCAATCCAGATGCCGTCATGGCCGCGAAGGACCGTCGCAAGATCGATCCGTTCATCGTGTACGGGATCGCGGCAGCGGAAATGGCCGTTGCGGATTCCGGCTGGAAGGCTGACACAGAAGAAGCGGGCGACCGCACCGGCGTTATGGTCGGCTCCGGCATTGGCGGTCTGTCGACTATCTACGACACGTCCGTAACTCTGCATGAGCGCGGCCCGCGCCGGGTTTCGCCGTTCTTTATTCCGGCAAGCTTGATCAACCTGGCGTCTGGGCAGATTTCGATCCGCCATGGGTTCCGGGGGCCAAACCATTCCGCCGTCACTGCATGCGCCACGGGTGCCCATGCAATTGGCGACGCGGCCCGGTTGATCCAGTATGACGACGCGGATGTGATGATTGCAGGCGGCGCAGAAGCGGCGATCTGCCGGCTCGGCATCGCTGGATTCGCAGCAGCCCGCGCGCTTTCAACTGGCTATAATGACGAGCCGACCAAAGGCTCCCGCCCTTGGGATAAAGGCCGCGACGGCTTTGTCATGGGCGAAGGCGCTGGTGTCGTCGTCCTTGAAGAATACGAACACGCCAAAGCCCGGGGTGCCAAAATCTATGGCGAACTGATTGGCTATGGCTTGAGCGGCGACGCCCACCACATCACCGCCCCTGCCGCTGACGGCAATGGCGGCTATCGCGCGATGCAGGCTTGCCTGAAACGCGGCGGCGTCTCCACCGGCGATATCGACTATATCAACGCCCACGGCACCTCAACGCCGCTCGGTGATGAGATTGAGCTCGGCGCTGTGAAGCGGTTGTTTGGCCAGGATGCTTATAATCTCACGATGTCCTCGACCAAATCCGCCATCGGCCATCTGCTTGGTGCTGCGGGTGCAGTTGAAGCGATCTTCTCAATCCTGGCGATGCGGGATGGCGTGGCACCGCCCACGCTAAACCTGGAAGATCCATCTGAAGGCTGCGATATCGATTTGGCGCCGTTGGAAGCGAGAGAGCGCCCGATTAAGCACGCGCTTTCGAACTCCTTCGGTTTCGGCGGCACCAACGCGTCGCTGCTGTTCCGCGCAGTCTGATCCTTCAAGATGTTACGTGCATTTCTCGCCCTGGCGCTCATCGCGCTGGGGCTTTGCGCGTTCTTGGCGTGGCGCACGCTCGAATCCTTCGACGCACCTGGGCCGCATACCGCAGAACAGCGTATCTATATCGAGCGTGGATCGGGCACATCTGCTGTCGCCCAGCAGCTTGAACGGCAAGGTCTGATTGAGGACCCACTGGTCTTCCGTCTGCTGGCCAAAATCGAAAAGAAGGGCGGGAAAATCCGTGCGGGCGAGTTTGCGGCACCCGCTAAAGCCAGCCCCCGCGCCCTCCTGACACTTCTAACCGAAGGCCCAACCATTGTCCGTCGCTTCACCGTGCCGGAAGGCGCTTTGACGGTCGAAGCCTTGGCGATTGTGCAAGCGGCAGAGGGCCTGACCGGCGATCTGCCATCGGGCATTCCCGAAGGCGCATTGCTGCCGGAAACTTACCATTATTCCTGGAATGACAGCCGCGCAGATGTCATCGCCCGGATGCGCAGGGCCATGGCCGCAGCAGTGCAGGCAGCGATGGCGACCAAACCGGCAGACCATCCTGTGAAGACCGCCGCAGACTTAGTCACCCTCGCATCCATCATCGAGAAAGAAACTGGTGTCGGTGGCGAGCGGGCATTGGTATCCGGTGTGTTCGTTAACCGGCTGCGCAAGGGCATGTTGCTGCAATCGGACCCAACGACGATCTACGCTGTCACCCGCGGTGCTGGCCCGCTGGGTCGCGGCCTCCGCCGGAGTGAGTTAGCGCTTAAAGACCCTTACAACACCTATCAGTCCGCTGGATTACCGCCGGGTCCTATCGCCAATCCCGGCAAGGCCGCACTGATGGCTGCAGCAAACCCGGCTACGACCGATGCGCTTTATTTTGTCGCTGACGGCACCGGCGGCCATGCCTTTGCCAAAACACTCCGCCAGCATAATCGGAACGTGCAGAAGTGGCGCATCATCGAGAGGAAGCGCCGAAAATGACAACAACCCCAGCCAGCATGACCGGCTTTGCCAGAATCGAAGGCAGCACAGATGCGCTTGCATGGGTATGGGAAGTGCGCTGCGTCAACGGCAAAGGTTTGGATGTGCGGGTGCGGGCACCGAACTTTGTCGAAGGTGCCGAACAGATCGTCCGCAAAGCCGCTGGTGAACGTTTCAAGCGCGGCTCCTTGCAGGTTTCACTGAATGTCGAACACACAATAGCGGCAAGCGCTGGCCGCGTTGATCACGCGGCCCTGAATACACTTCTGGCTGACATTGCCAAGATTGATATCCCGCCAGATGCCCCCATCGCCCCCGCCACGCTCGATGGTATTCTGCAATTGCGCGGCATCATCGTGGCTGATGAAGGTAGCGCGGCAGACGATGGTGCGAACACGGCACCGCTTGCCGATATCCCAGCCTTGCTTGACGCGCTGGATAATGCCCGGCGCGGAGAGGGGGCCCGCCTCACCGCCGTGCTGCACGATATTCTGGATCGCATCGAAAGTCTGGCAATGGATGCGGCAGAGCTTGCGGACCGTCAGCCACCCGCCCTGGCGGAACGCTATCGTGCGGCGCTGACGGCGCTGATCGCGGACAATGCGACCGTGCCTGAGGATCGCATCATTCAGGAAGCCGCCGCCCTCGCGGTTAAAGCGGATGTAGCAGAGGAGCTTGAGCGGCTTAAAGCGCATGTGGCGCAAGCGCGCGATCTCTTGGCCAGTCCCGAAGCCGCAGGCAGGCGACTGGACTTCCTAGCGCAGGAATTTAACCGCGAAGCCAACACCCTTGCGGCCAAATCTGCAGACATCGCGCTCACCCGTGTCGCTATGGACTTAAAGGCTGCGATTGACGCGCTTAAAGAGCAGGCGCAAAACATTGAATAGGGTCTGAATGCACTTTGAGCGGAATTGAAACGGGCGTGATGCAAGACGAACATCTAAAACGACGCGGCCTGATGCTGGTCCTCTCCTCACCATCAGGCGCTGGCAAGACCACGATCTCCCGCCGCCTGTTGGAGATTGAGGACGATCTGACCATGTCAGTCTCCGCCACCACCCGCCGCAAGCGACCGGGCGAGACGGAAGGCAAGGACTACTATTTCACTGACAATCAGGATTTCGGCGAGCGGGTGAACCGGGGTGAATTGCTCGAGCATGCCAAGGTGTTCGACTATTATTATGGCACCCCCCGTGCGCCTGTAGAGAAAGCCCTATCTGCCGGGCGCGACGTTCTGTTTGATATCGACTGGCAAGGCACCCAGCAGATTTATGAGCAAGCCGGGGATGATCTGGTCCGGGTTTTCATTCTGCCGCCCTCAACCCGCGCCCTTGAAGCCCGGCTTCGCGCCCGCGCCCAGGATACAGAAGAAGTCGTCGCCCGTCGGATGAGCGAGGCCTCCTCCGAAATGAGCCATTGGCAAGAATATGACTATGTCATCGTCAATGACGACCTGGACAAGAGCTTGCAGCAGGTTCGCACAATCCTCGCAGCGGAGCGCCTGAAGCGCACCCGTCAGATCGGCCTGGGTGAGTTCGTCAAACTGCTAAGATCCGGGCATTAGGCTAGGTTCAATCAGCAGATGGCCAGCCGGATTGCGCGCGAACACTCAATTGAAACGCCCTATAGCTGGGTGATCGCCCTCGCGTCCCTGGCGACGCTCGCGCTTTCGATGGGCGCTAGCTATTTAGCCGTGATCTCCGTGCCATTCCTGGAGGCTGATTTCGGCTGGTCCCGATCTGCCGCCTCGTCGCTCTACAGTGCGACTACCCTTGGCGCTGGGGTTGGTGGCATCGTCATGGGCTATTACGTCACCAAGGTCGGCGTGCGGGCGGCACTGCATGTAGCTGCCGCTGCCATTCTGGTCGGCTGTATTCTGGCAGCGCTGGCAGACTCCCTGACGACGCTTCTGGCCCCCGCCTTCCTGTTTATCGGCATGGTCGGCATGGGTTGTGGGTTCGCACCGCTGATCGCCAACGCCAGCCTGTGGTTTGACCGGAACCGGGGCCTTGCCATCGCGGTCGTGTCCTGCGGGCAGACGGTGTCCGGCGGCATATGGCAGGTCGTGTTTGAGCCATTGGTCGTGGCCCATGGCTGGCGGGCAGTCTATATCGGCTACGGCCTGTTTGCCGCCGCCATCATCATTCCGCTCAGCCTGTTCCATCGGGGTGAGCCGCCGGAATTGGCCCGGATGCGCGCGCAGACGGCCAGTGGCACGGCCCCAGCCTCCGAACAGCACCTGCCAGAGATCAACAAGAACGTCCTCACATTGCTTTTGGGCTTGGCGATTGTCGGCTGCTGCGTCGCCATGTCGATGCCAATTGCACAAATGGTCGCCTATTGCTCCACACTAGGATACGGCACGGCCGTCGGCGCAGAGATCGGGTCCCTGCTGCTGATTTGCTCCGCGATTAGCCGCCTTGCGTTCGGCGTCGTCTCGGACAGGATTGGCGGGGTGAATACGATCCTTATCGGTTCATCCCTACAATGCGCCATGCTTTCGCTGTTCATATTCTTCGACAGCCAAGAACAGCTTTATATTATCGGCGCAATGTTTGGGCTGGTGTTTGGCGGGATTGTACCGGCCTATGGCATGGCAGTTCGGGATCTCTTCCCGGCGCGCGAAGCGGCGAAGCGCACGGGCTACGTCTATTTCTTCGGCTATATCGGCATGGGCGGCGGCGGGCTTGTTGGTGCCATGGTTTATGACATCACGTTGAGCTATCCGGCAGCGTTCGGCGTTGGCGTGGCATTCAATGTAGCCAATATCGCGCTCATTCTCTTCATTAAGGGCCTGGTGTTCGCGCGCACGCCAAAAGGCCTTGTTCTGGCAGCGGCATGACTGAAAATTCGCACACCGATGAGCCTCTTGAGCTGAAACGAGAGGGTGCCGTGCTGCATGTATTGTTCAATCGCCCTGAACGACGGAACGCCATCACTTTCCAGATGATGCGATCCCTAACAGCAGCCTTCCAATCCGCAGCATCGGACGAAACCCTCCGCGCGGTCGTATTGCGCGGCAAGGGTGGGCATTTCTGCGCTGGTGGGGACCTGAACCATATGCGGGAGCCGCCTGATGAGGATGGACCTGATCCCGTCGCCCGCGCTTATCGGCGCATGGGCGAAGCACTGATGGGGCTGAACACCCTTCCGCAAGCGGTGATCGCCGCCGTGGAAGGCAGCTGCGTTGGCGGCGGCCTTGGCATGGCGTGTTCGGCGGATTACGTGATTGCGGCTGAAGGTTCGAAGTTTGGCATGCCGGAAGTGCGCGCCGGGTTTATTCCAAGCCAGATCCTGCCAAGCGTTGTTCGGCGCATCGGCGAGGGCCAAGCACGGAGGCTGGCCGTTATGACGGACATCATTGGCACGGAAGAGGCGCAGCGCATTGGCATTGTCCACGAGAGCGTTGCCGACACAGCAGCCATGGACGCCGCTATCGCCCGCGCCCTCAAGCAATTGCGCTATGCAGAGCCCGCAGCCGTCGCCCAATCCAAACGCCTGATCGGCAGCCTCACCAGCGGCCCATCAGAAGCGGTGCTGGACGACGCTGCGGTAACCATCTCCCGCCTCCTGCAAAGTGATGCAGCAGCGGAAGGCATTGCCGCATTCAAAGAAAAACGCCCGCCGCATTGGGCCAAAGACGGTGCTTGAGCCACGCGTCTGATTCTCGCATAACTGCCGCGAACACTTACCGGACCAAAGGATAGCCCGCCATGATCGGCCGCTTGAACCACGTCGCTATTGTTGTTCCTGACTTACAAGCCGCAGCGGCCACATACCGCAACGCCCTAGGTGCCACGGTCTCGACACCAGAGATTCTGCCTGATCACGGCGTGACAGTGGTGTTCGTGGAGCTGCCCAACACCAAGATCGAACTGCTGGAGCCTTATGGCGAAGGCTCCCCCGTCGCCAAGTTCCTCGAAGGCTCGCCCTCCGGCGGCATGCACCATGTCTGCTACGAGGTCGACGATATTCTGGCCGCGCGGGATAAGCTTGTGGCAGAGGGCGCCCGCGTCCTTGGCGACGGCGAGCCCAAGAACGGCGCCCACAACAAGCCCGTCCTATTCCTGCATCCCAAAGACTTCTGCGGGACGCTGGTGGAGTTGGAGCAGGCATAGCCAATCTGGCTCCTCACCCACCCTAAGAAAACGTCTAGCGGGGGAAAGGCGGGGTGCGGGAGGCATCTGCGTTGCATTGAACTCTCTACAAAATGAAGTACGCGCAACCGCATTAGCGGCAAAGCGATCTTTGGCCCGCCATCTTCCCCCCTCACCCTGATCCCTCTCCCCCCGCCATACGTCCATTGGGGGCGGGCGAGGAGACCCTCACAGAAGCCGCGTTGTTTCTGATTGAACCCTCTCCCCCCAACGGGGGGAGAGGGCAGGGTGAGGGGGCGCCTGCGGTGCATTAAACTCTCCGCAAAATGCGGTATGAACCGCCTCACTAGCGGCAAAGCAATATCTGGCTTGGTCAAATTTTGCACTCTCTGCGTTGCGTCCTGCCCGCTGATGCCGCATTAATGTTGGAATGACTCATTCTGAGCCGCAAAGCGGTCGGAGGCACCATATGGCGGCGATGACAAAACTGGAAAAGGCCTGCGAAGACAAAGGCCTGAAAATGACCGAGCAGCGCCGGGTAATCGCACGCGTCATCGCCGACGCTGAGGATCATCCTGACGTTGAAACCGTATACCGCCGCGCGACTGCTGTTGATCCGCGCATCAGCATCGCGACCGTTTACCGGTCCCTGAAGCTGTTTGAAGACGCGAACGTGCTGGTCCGCCACGATTTTGGCGAAGGCCGGGCGCGTTATGAGGAAACTGGCGACCATCATGAGCACCTGATCGATATCGAAACCGGTGAAGTGATTGAGTTCATGCACCAGGAGCTGGAAGCGCTGAAGGAACGGGTTGCTAACGAACTTGGCTATGAATTAGTAGACCATCGGCTCGAGCTTTATGGCCGCAAGCTCAAAAGCTGACGCGCCAGGAAACGGCCCTGCGACAGGCCGTGCGTTCACAGCAAAACAAAGCCCGCTCGCCCGATTTGGCGGTGGCTGGGCTATCCTCGCGTGGTCGCTTGCCGCCCTTGCCGCATTCCCACTCATCGCCGTTGTTGGCATAGCGCTTTCGCCCTCCGGCGACGTCTGGGCGCATCTGGCAGACACCGTGCTGACCCGCTATCTGACGACAACATTGCTGCTGGCGCTTGGTGTCGGACTTATGGTGGCGGCCATTGGCGTTGGTGCTGGGTGGCTCGTCGCCATGCATGAATTCCCCGGTCGCCGCTGGTTTGAATGGGCGCTCCTGCTGCCCCTGGCGATCCCCGCCTACATCACCGGCTATGTGTATTCAGAATTGCTGGAATATTCTGGGATCGTGCAATCCACCCTGCGCGCGCTCTTCGGCTGGGCGACACCCCGGGATTACTGGTTTCCAGAAGTACGGTCGCTGGAAGGTGCCATCGCGCTGTTTGGCATCGCGCTCTATCCATACGTCTATGTGCTGGCCCGCGCTGCATTCCTGGCCCAGGGCGCTGGCCCGCTGGAAGCCGCACGGTCGCTAGGGGCTGGCCCGTGGCGGGCGTTTTTCCGGGTGGCACTGCCACTGGCACGCCCGGCTATCGTTGCTGGCGCTGCGGTCGCGATGATGGAAACGCTGAACGATATCGCGATCCCCCTGCATTTCGGCCTACAGACCTTCAGCGTTGGCGTGTTTGACGCCTGGCTACATATGGGAAGTGCCGCTGCCGCCGCCCAATTGGCCCTGGCGATGCTAGCGCTGGTTGCCTGCGTCATGATGCTGGAACGCTGGGGCCGGCGCGGCAGAGGCTTCGCCGAAGTGGGGCGCATGGGTCGGAAACCGAAGCGGCAGCGATTGTTGGGTTGGCATGGCTGGCTGGCAACCCTGCTTTGCTTGGCACCGGTTGCCGTGGGATTCATCGCGCCTGCAGCACACTTGGTCGAGTCTGCAATCGGCGCGCCTGAAAGCGCTGACGGATTCTTGGGCCTGGCCGCCAATAGCGTCATCATGTCTGCCTTGGCCGCAGTGGCGGCACTGCTCGTTGCGTTGGGCCTAGCTTATGGCTATCGCCTCCGCCCAAAACGCCCACTGAAGCTCGCCAGCCGCTTCGCCAATCTGGGGTATGGCATTCCAGGTGCTGTGCTGGCACTTGGCGTGCTGTTGCCACTCGCCGCGTTCGATAATTGGCTGGACGGGTGGATGCGCGAAGCCTTCGGGTTCGGCTATGGGCTGCTGCTGACAGGCTCTATCGCCGCTTTGGTCTTCGCTTGCACAGTGCGGTTTCTGCCACTCGCCCATGGCTCTGTCGAAGCTGGGCTAGAACGGGTGACGCCATCCATGGACGGTGCCGCGCGCACGCTTGGCTGCGGCCCGCTTGGCGCGCTCGCCAGGGTGCATGCACCGCTGCTCCGCGGCAGCATTGTCGCCGCCCTGATATTGGTTTTTGTCGACTGCATGAAGGAGCTGCCAATGACGCTGCTCCTCCGCCCATTCGGCTTCGAGACACTGGCGACCCACGTCTACCAATACGCCTCCGCCGAACAGCTGGAAGCCAGCGCCTTGTCCGCGCTGGCCATAGTGGTTGTTGGTCTCGCCCCGCTGATCATCCTCTCCCGCGTCATGGACCCGACGCGGAAGCAGTAAGATCAGCCCTGTAGGATCAACTCGACCAGCCGGTCTGGCGTGCTGAGCATGGGGTAATGCCCCGTCTCAATCTCATGCCAGCTGGCACCCAGCGCATCCGCGGCCCGCTTCTGGTGCGGTTTGCCAGGATTTTGGGCTTCCGTGCAGTAAATGACGCTGGCCGTCCACTTGCTCTGCCAGAAGCTTGGCAGCTTCACTGGTTGATAGAACACATTGCGCGGATGCAGCGTGAGCCGATCTACCGCCCATTCGCGGACATCAGGCTCCAGGTCTGCAAACAAGCGGCTTGCTGCATCTTCTTTGGATGGACCAAGCGCTAAGTCTGTTTCTATCGAGGAAGGCCGGGTCACGATATCCCGGATTTTCTCACCGTCCATGAGCGCCAGCGCATCGGCAAAAACGAGACGGCTAATGCGATCAGGCACCCGTTCAGCCGCTGCAGCCATGACCATGCCGCCAGACGACGTTGCAACCAGAACAACATCGTTCAGGTCCTCGAATTCCAGCAATTTGGCAATCTCAGCGCCGTGAGCCTCTGTGTCGATGCCCGGTCGGAGCGCGTCAGCCCGCTCGGCGCAGCCGTCCAGCGTCGGCGCGAAGACCGTGTGGCCAGCCGCCGCTAACCGTTCCCGCACTGGCTTCCAAATCCATCCGCCTTGATAAGCCCCGTGCAGCAATACAAATGTCGCCATCTTCATTTCCCCTGATATTTGTCAGCGCTTATAGGTCCGCAGGCGCTTCCAACGTTTTGAGATCATTGGAGTGTTTCAACGGCGCATCGGTTTTTGCCTGCAGCTCATCTTTCGACATACCGGCAAGTATCTCCTGAACCACAAAGCCCTGCGCCGTTACATCAACAACTGCCAAATCGGTATAGATGCGGGTAACGCATCCGGGTGCCGTCAAAGGCAAGCTGCACTTTTTCAGCAAGCGCGGCCCGCCAGACTTCGTATTGTGCTGCATCATCACGCGCACAGCCTTGGCACCGAACGCCAAATCCATAGCGCCGCCAACAAGCTGGCCCTTGTTCGGAACCTGTGCGTCCCAATTGGCGAGATCACCATTAGCAGCCACTTCGAACCCGCCAAGCAGGGTCACATCAATATGACCACCCCTGATCATGGCGAAGGCCCCGGCGCTATCAATCACAGTCCCGCCAGCCGCCAAGGTGACATTCCGGCTGCCCGCATCAACAAGATCAGGGTCTGCATGGCCAGCTTGAGCCTCCGGGCCAACGCCGACAATGCCGTTCTCCGACTGGTAGATCACTTCACGGCCCGCAGGTGCATAGCTCGATGCCAGAACCGGCATGCCGATACCAAGATTGACAACCATGCCTTCTTCCAGGTCCTGGGCCGCGCGCCAGGCGATTTGATTGCGGCTTAGGGGCTCAACCACGAATTTCTCCCGTATCAGGGGCTAGTACGATGCGCTGCACATATACGCCGGGCAGGTCGATATCCTCCGGCGCTAATGGTGTTTCGGAAAATGCCTGTACTTCAACAATCGCGACGTCCGCCGCTGGGGCCATTGCCATGCCAAAATTCGCTTGGCTGCCCCGGAACCGGACATTGCCGAAGCGATCCGCCTCTGCCCCGCGCATGATCGCGAAATCCGCCCTAAGCGACGTTTCCAACACACATGGCCTGCCATCGAACAAGCGCAATTCCTTGCCCTTACCAAGCTCAACACCCGCCGCCGTTGGCGTGTAGAACGCCGGTATACCAGCCCCCCCTGCCCGGATGCGTTCAGCGAACGTGCCTTGCGGACACATATCAATATCAAGCTCACCCGCTTGCCATTGCAGCTCATAATCGCTCGGGGTTTTGCCCCGGCCGCGCGCAGCAGTGCATACGGCCTTTTTCACCCGCTTCTCTGCGAACAGCCCTGGTGCCTGGCCTTCCAGAAAGCGCAGACTGTTCACAATCACAGTGAGGTCTTTCGCCCCACATGCATCCAGCCCGCGCATCAAGTTGGCAGGCGTGCCAGCACCGCCAAACCCTGAAATCATGACCGATGCGCCATCCCGGACATCAATCAGCGCAGCCTCAATACTGTCTACGCGTTTATCGATCATGCAGTGTCTCCATAAAGGCCCGCTGTCCGGGCTTTGGCGCGAACCAGCGGCAAAAGAACATCCAGCACCGGCGTTGGTACACCAGCGGCCCGGGCGAAATCATGGGCGCAGCCAATGATCGGATCGACCTCCATCTGCCGCCCTGCTTCAAAGTCCTGCAGCATGGATGACTTATGATCCGGCCGTTTTTCAGGGTCAGTATAGTTCGCGATGTTCACATCCAGATCAAATCCATGGGCCTTCGCGACAGCCACTCCTTCCGCCATGACCGCTCCGGCAACATGGTCCATACCCGCCTGCTGCAGGGAGCCTTTGACCGAAGCGCCCGTCAGTGTGCAGACCGGCGCGCCGTAAATGTTGATGATCAGCTTAGTCCAGACCTCCCGGCGGATATCCTCCAGGATAGGTGCTTTGATGTTTGCGGCTTCCAGTGCTTTCGCGATGCTTTTCGTCGGCGCATCCGCCCCGCCGTCGGGCTGGCCAAGCGGGTATTCCGCTGGCCGCGTCGCCTTGTTGCGGATGACGCCGGGACGCACCACCGTATTTGGCGAGTAGATCACGGCACCGATAGCCCGTTCCGGCCTGAAGCCGTTCCAAATCGCGCCATCCGGATCAAGCCTCGCCAGCGGTCCGGGTGCTAGCCCAGGCGCATCAAACGCATGGCCATACCACCAGGGAATACCGTTCTGGGCGAAGACCAGCGCCGTCTCCGGGCCGATCAAAGACTGGGCCGCATCAGCAATCCCGGCGAGCGAGTGCGCTTTGGTGGTGAAGATCACAGCGTCCTGCGGGCCGAAATCTGCTGGGTCACTGCTGGCTTTGACGCGCGCATTGATCGTGCCGTCCGCCTCTTCCAGCGTGATCCCATCCGATTGCAGGGCAGCGAGCTGCGCGCCCCTAGCGATTGCCGCCACATCAAAACCGGCATGGGCGAGACGAGCCGCCAGGAATGAGCCGACGGCGCCGGCACCGTAAATACAAATCCGCATGTGTTTGGATCGAGTCCCTTATCCATGAAAGCGATTGACCATCAGCCATTCGCAACGCACCCTTAGGCTTGAAATCGCGGCCGCGTGATAGTGATTGCCGCCCGCAAAACCAAAGGAATGTGAAGTATGAGCGAACCTGTTGTCGCCGCCAAGGTCCCTGCCCGCGTCGAGCTAGAGGCCGAGAAGGCCTATTTCTGGTGCACCTGTGGTAAATCTGAAAAACAGCCATTCTGCGACGGTGCCCACAAAGGCAGCGATTTCGCACCGATGCGCTTCAAGGCGGAGAAAACCGGCTCGGCTGCACTTTGCCAATGCAAGGCGACAGGCAAGGGTCCGTTCTGCGACGGCACGCATAACAAGCTCTAAGACCAATATTCGCTGGCCTGCTACCACTTTGGTGTGAGTAGGTGCGTGTTAACCAAGCCTCGCTAGGGTGACCGATCACACCACGGCATCAGGCTAAACGCCCTATGGGATTCAATTTTCAAAACCTCCGCGCCCGTGCGCTCGAACGCTTGCCAGGGAAACTTGGCGGGCGCTTTGGCCTGGAGTCGAAGCACGTAGCGGATGATGCCAAAACCGAGCAGACCACCGCCGCCCCAACGCTGAACGAAAATGCGCTAGATGCCCCAGATGGCGCAGGCGCGCTGATGATCCTGGACATTGTTTTCAGTGATTTTGATTGGTCGCTGACGGTCACAAACCCCATCACACAGGAACGAATTATTGAGCGCCGGGATGACCGGGCGGACGCGCTCTCCGCTGATTCGGCCAGCCGCGCGGGTCCGCTCGATAGCTTGCGCGCCGCAATCCGTAGCCTGGCACCGGGCGAGCGCGCGCAGTGCGGGTCTGTCCGGCTTTGGCCCGCCGATCCTGCAATTGAGATATTCGATAATCGGGCTGTCCGCTCTTACGGTGCCGATCAATCAAGCATGGCGCAATTAGCGGAGCGGCTGCTTGGCGCGCCCGAATGTGGCTTCGATAGCGCGCCTTATGGCCGTCGCATTGAGAACGAGGCTGAGCGCCGCCTGATCAGCGCCTGCCGGTTAGATCGCGCCCGCGCCTATCTGGCGGCTCTTGGCGATCTCTCTATCCGCATTACCTCCATTGCCCCCGCGACCGTGTCTTGGATGGCGCAGCCGGACGCTACCGAAACGCGCGCGGTGCTGCATATCGGAATCGATGACAGCTTGCTTGTGGTTTCAGACGCGGCAAGCGGCGTTGTTGCCCAGCGTCATATCCGTGTCGGCGCGCATGCATTTGCGGCCTTGGTATCGGACACCAACTCCCTCCCCATGCCCGAAGCGGTTCGGGAAATGGCGGAGCGAGACATGGTCGGCAGGGCTGCGTCTGGCGGCGGTGCAGCGCCCTTAGAGACCCTCGCTGACGTTGCGCGCGAAACCCTGGCCTATTTCACGGAATCCCGCCTGGCTGAACCGCCCCGCGTGCTTGAAGCCATGGGGGCGTTCTCCACCGTTAAGGGGCTCGACACCCTGCTATCCGCGGCACTTGGCATTGAAGTCGCTGCAGCACAGCAAAATACGCCCATGGCACATGCCGCCAATGCGATTGACCTGAACTTGCTGCGCGGGCCTGACTTACCGCTGTTTAGCGACGGCACCAAAGAATACCGTTTTAAGGATAACCAGCTGGTCGGAACGGAACTGGACGAGCGGACGCAGCAACGGACCAAAGCAAACGCCAGTGGGGCGAAAGGCGGCGCGAAAACCAATAGCAAACCGCCGCAGAAGTTTTTCGGTCTCACATTGCCGCAATTCGGCAGTGGCGGATCTGAAATCACACCAGCTAAGCTTGCCGCCGTAAGCCTGCTGGGCGCAGGACTGATCGGATTCCTGGCCTTTGATTTCGCGATCAGCCCAGCTTCAGCCCGCCTTGCCCGCGCTGGCGGTGACTATGATGCTGCGCAATCGCGGATTGGGGCACTTGAAGCACAGCTTGGCAAACTGCGCGCCGCCGCCCGCCAGGACGCGTTCACCGGGGACGGTGCAGACAAAATCCTTTGGGCAGAGAAATTCGCTGCCGTCGCTGCCGCCTTGCCGCCAAGTGTGTGGCTGACAGGTGCGAACATCGCCAACACAGATAGACGTATCGGCGATATTGAAGTCGTCACGACCAAGCTGGTGCTGCAAGGCATCACCCGGGCCAAAAGTGATCATCGGCTCCAGGATATCGTCCAGTTCATTCAAAGCCTGGAGCAGGACGAAGCGTTCATGCGCGACTTCCGGCGCATTGTCTTTGCAGGCCTTGGTTCGCCCGGTGGCAGTGATGACGCTGCTGCAAATGGCGTCGCGTTCGAAGTCCATGCCTGGTACGACGAAAACAAGCGGAAGGCGACCCGGGACAGCGCGCCCAGCGGTGCCACCGGGCTTATCTCCACTGCGGCCGGAACAGCCGCGACCCGCGCCGCTGTCGGTGCCCGCCTAAGCGGCCAAGCAACAGATCCAGCATTGGCCCTCCCGCCAATTGGAGCCCGGCCATGAAGTTTTCCGGTGGCCAAGCCATGACCCAGAGAGAGGTGAAGGCGCTTCTGAAAGCACCCACCGTGCAAGCCGCAATGATTTTTCTGTTGGGCCTTGCCGCATTCGGCTATTCAACATTGGTTGTACTGCGCGGTGACATCACGGAAAGCGCACGGATTGCAGCAGCCGCACTTGGCCAAGACGCCCGGGCGCTCAGCCTACGATCAAAAGCGCTCGCTGCCGCAGCCAAAGCTGCAAAGGATGCGCCACCATTAACGTCCGTGCCCGCATTCATTGACCGGATCGGCGCGCTCGCCGGCGAACACAACACTGCCGTCATGAGCATCCAACCGCTCCGCGATACCACCGATACTTTTGAGATCACCATCGCATCGGGCTACCGGGCGCTGATCGGATTTGTGGCAGCATTGGAAGAACTGGACGTGCAGGTCGTAGGCTTTGGGATCGAGCGGCAGGCGCTCAAGGCCAGCGCGCCGACGCTTACAGCAGCGATCAAAATCCGCCCCCGCAATGATGCCCGCCGCCTCGCTATCCCGCGCATTCAGTTGGTGCGGGAAGCATTATTCGCGGAACAGGCGCGCGATCCGTTCCAGGCATTGGTCTCTGACAATGACGGTGATGGTGCGGAGCGTGTGGATATCACAGCCGCATACCGCCTGACAGGTGTGGCCACACTTGAACCCTCTGGCGAGCGGATCGCGACCATTAACCTGATCGATTATGTCATCGGCGATGTTCTGGATGGTCGCCTTGTCGTGAACGTGACAGAGGACCGGGTCCTGCTCGACAGCTTGGACGAACGCCGGAGTGAAAAATACGTCATCCGTTTCGCGCGGGACCCAAGCACGATCCAGCAGAACTAGTCTAGCTTCGGTCCGCCCGTGGCAGGTTTGCGCTGCACTAGCCAAATCCCCGCCATCGCCACGACAAACCCGGCAATGGCTTCCGGCCTTAAAGTTTCGCCAAGGATCAGGAACGCGAGGATCGCGGCGACGGCGGGCGTGAGGTAGAAGTTCGATGCGACTTTGCCAGCAGCGCCATGTTTCAGCATCAACAAGTACAACCCCATCCCGCCAAGCGAAACGCCAATGGTGAGGTAGCCCAAAGCCATAAACGCCGCCGGCGTCCAATCAATGCGCGGTGTTTCAACCAGGCCCATAATAACAAGGCAAAGCACAGCGGAGGCGGCCATTTGGGTCGCGTTGGTGGCGAGCAATGGCAGCCCGCGCGCTGCATAGGCGTGCCAAATCGTGCCGAACGTCATCGCAAGCACGCCCGCAAATGCCGCCGCCAAACCAACACCAACATCCAGCGTCAGATAATCCATTCCGGCGACAAGCCCCACACCGAGAATGCCTAGCAAGAACCCCAACCACTGTAACGGGCTGAACCGTTCGCCCAGCACGGGGCCGGAAATCAGCGCTGTCAGGATTGGTGTTAGAGAGCCGACAAGGGCGGTTGTGGCAGCGGATACTTCCTGCATCGCCGTGAAAAACAGGCCGAGATAGAGGCCATTCATCAGCACGCCCGCACCGACAACGCCCGCCCAGCGCTGCCGAAACGCCTTCCAGTCCGGATCTTTCTCCCGGATGCACAGCGCCAGAACGAGCAGCAGCAACGCGGCCAGCACGAAGCGGATTGTCAGCAGCGCCCAGGGCGTGAAATCGGGCAAGCCGCCGCGCGCAGCAACGAACGCGCCGCTCCAGATCAGAACGAAGATAAGGGGCGCTATGCGCAGCAGCATTTTGGGCTAAATCATTCAACAGGTACAAAGCAGACCTTGACCCTACAGGATCAGGCGCGCAGGTAAAGAACCGGCATTACAGGAACCAATGAGGATGCCCGATAGCGGCCAAATACGGACGATCTCACTGGATGTCGGCGGTATGCACTGCGCCGGATGCGCAGCCTCTGTCGAACGCGCGCTGCGGGCAGCCAATGGCGTTGCAGACGCGCGGGTGAATCTGGCGGTCGAGCGTGCGGATATTGAAGTCGCTGATGGCGGTGCCAGCCCCGCTGAGCTTGAGCACGCCGTTATCGCCGCTGGATACCGCGCCACCGCCCGCACCGCAGGCCGCGACGCCGCTGAAGCCCGCCGCATGGAAAAACGCGCTGAAGCAGAGGCAGAAGCCCGGCGCGACCGGATGCATCTGATCATCGCCGCCCTTCTAACCGCCCCCCTGCTTGCCCAGATGATCCCAATGGCACTGGGATCACCAATGCATATTCCGGGCTGGATTCAGGCGCTACTGGCCGCACCCGTGCAGTTCTGGATTGGCGCGCGCTTTTACCGGGGCGCATGGGCCAGCATAAAATCCCGCGCGCCGGGCATGGATATCCTGGTGGCACTGGGCACCAGCGCCGCCTATGGCTACAGCCTCGCGGTGGTATTTGGGTTCGGTCCGGCAGATGCAGGACTGTATTTTGAAGGTGCCGCAGCGGTCATCCTGTTCGTTGTTCTGGGCAAAACGCTGGAAAGCCGGGCACGTCGGAATGCCGTGCAGGGCCTGGAAGCGCTGCTGGCCCTGCGCCCCAATGAAGCCCATCGCGTCTTGGCGGACGGCAGCACCGAAACCATCGCCGCAGATGATGTTCAGGCAGGCGATGTCCTGCTGATCCGGCCCGGCGAACGGGCACCTGTGGACGGCCTGGTTGTTGAGGGCATGTCCGAATTCGATGAATCGCTTGTAACCGGCGAAAGCTTGGCCCTGGCAAAAAATCCGGGAGACCTCGTGGCCGAAGGTACCGTCAACGGGTCTGGCCTTATCCGCCTGGAAGCGACCCGCGTTGGTGAGGATAGCACCATCGCCCGGATCGCCCGGCTGGTGGAAGCAGCTGAAGGCGCACAGGCACCGACGCAAAAGCAGGTTGACCGGATCAGCGCGATCTTTGCGCCTGTCGTGCTGGCGCTGGCAGCACTCGCCTTCACAGGTTGGTTGATCGTCGATGGCGATCTTGAACACGCCATCGTCGCCGCTGTCTCAACCCTCGTCATCGCCTGCCCCTGCGCGCTTGGAGTGGCAGCACCCGCAGCCATCGCCGCCGGGGTCGACGCTGCGGCTCGCGCCGGGTTGCTGATCCGGGATTTTGAGGCAGCGGAGCGCGCCGCCAGCATCCGCGCTATCGCCTTCGATAAGACCGGCACATTGACAGAAGGCAAACCAAAATTGGTCAGCACGACCGCAGCCCCCGGCTTTGCGGCAGATGACATTCTCCGCCTTGCCGCGTCCGCACAGGCAGGCAGTGAGCATCCACTTGCCCAGGCGACTGTAGACGCAGCGGGCGGTAAGGCACAGCCGCCTGAAAGCTTCGAAGCCCGGCCCGGCCAAGGCCTTGTCGCTAAGGTTCAAGGCCAGGCCATTGCCATCGGCTCCGCAAACCTGATGGCGGCGGAAGGCATTGCGGTGGAGATGCTGGATGCTGCCGTTGCAAAGGCTGGTGAGGGCGGATGCTCCATCGCCTTTGTCGCTGTAGATGGCGCGCTGGCTGGCCTGCTAGCATTCCGGGATGAGCCCAGAGCAGAAGCAGCCGCTGCGATCCAAGCCGTCCGCGATGCTGGCCTAACGCCGGTCATGATTTCCGGCGACAACCCCGCCGCTGTGGCCGTTATCGCCGAACGGCTTGGGATAACTGACGCGCGAGCTGGGGTAGCGCCCGATATGAAAGCGGCGGCTATCCGGGAGCTGCAAGCCCAGCACGGCGGCGTCGCATTTGTGGGGGACGGCGTTAATGATGCGCCAGCGCTGGCGGCGGCGGACTTGGGAATGGCCATGGGGTCCGGGGCAGATGCTGCAATCTCTGCCGCAGATATCACGCTGCTGCAGCCTGACCCGAGACTGGCACCTGCCGCACTTGATATCGCGGCCAGGATTCGTGCCAAAGTGCGGCAGAACTTATTCTGGGCGTTTGCTTACAATGCTGTTGGATTGCCGCTTGCCATGCTGGGCTATCTGACACCTGCCTTCGCTGGCCTCGCGATGGCGCTGAGTTCTGTCAGTGTTGTTGGGAATGCACTGTTACTGCGGCAGTGGAAAGCGCGGCTATAAGGCCTGATTTGCCGCAGGCTTCCCCCCTCACCCTGCCCTCTCCCCCCGTTGGGGGGAGAGGGTTCTAGAAGAAAGGAACGCGGCTTCCGTGAGGGTCTCCTCTCCCGCCCCCAATGCACGTATGGTGGGGGGAGAGGGATCAGGGTGAGGGGGCCGTCAGCGGGTCGGACACCACCGCCGCCTCAGTCCCGCAAATCATCCCAGAAATCTTTGACCTTGCCGAAGAAGCCTTCGGCTTCGGGGCTGGTATTGCGGCCTTTACCGGCTTCCTCGAACTCTTCCAGCAGTTCTTGCTGGCGCTTGTTCAGGTTCACTGGGGTTTCGACCAGCGCTTCCACATACATGTCACCGCGATTTTTCTGATTGAGGACACTCATGCCCTTGCCGCGCAAGCGGAACCGCCGACCTGACTGGGCCCCTGCCGGAATGGATATCCGGGCGCGGGAGCCATCGACAGTGGGGCATTCGATCTGCCCACCAAGGGCGGCTGTCGTCATCGGGATCGGGGCGCGGCAGTAGATGTCGGCACCGTCGCGCTCAAACAAGCGATGCGGCTTCATGACGATGAAAATATAAAGGTCACCGGTGGGCGCGCCACGCATGCCGGCCTCACCCTCACCCGACAACCGAATACGCGTGCCGTCATCAACCCCTGCCGGAATGTTGACCTGCAGCGTTTTTTCACGCCGGACGCGACCCTGGCCCGCACAGGATTTGCAGGGATCAGAAATCATCTGGCCCTGGCCCTGGCAGGTGGGGCAAGTGCGCTCAACGGTGAAGAAACCTTGGCTCGCACGCACACGACCAGCCCCACCGCAAGTGGAGCAGTTGACCGGATGTGCGCCATCTTCAGCGCCAGACCCCTGGCAGCTTTCGCAGGATCCGAAGGTCGGTACTTTGATTTCAGCCCGCTTGCCCGCATAGGCTTCTTCGAGCGAAATTTCCATGTTGTAGCGCAGGTCAGCGCCACGCTGTCCGCCACGCCTGCCGCCGCCACGGCCCATTTCACCAAATACTTCCTCGAAAATATCGGAGAAGGATGAGGTGAAGTTGAAGTCAAATCCGCCGCCGCCCTGGCCACCGCCACCGCCGCCTTGCTGGCTTTGCATGAAGCGGTCATGGCCCATGCGATCATAGGCAGCGCGTGCGTCAGCGTCCTTCAGGACCTCATACGCCGCGTTGACTTCTTTGAATTTTTGCTCGGCTTCGGCGTTGTCCGGGTTGCGATCCGGGTGAAATTCCATCGCCTTCTTGCGATAAGCCGATTTCAGATCGCCTTCACTGGCGCCACGGTCCACGCCGAGCATCTGGTAGAAATCTTCGGCCATCAGAAAAACCCGCGTCCAAAAATGAAAGGAAACAGCGCCGGCCCGGCATTTACGCCAGGCCGGTCGCCATCATGACATCCAGGATGCGTTAAGCCGACTTCTTCTGGTCGTCGTCCTTGACCTCTTCGAAGTCAGCATCGACGACACCGTCGTCTTCCTTCGCCTGGGGCGCTTCTTCGGCCCCCATGCCCATGTCAGGACCATCGCCACCGGCCTCTGCCTGGGCTTCCTTGTACATGGCCTCACCAAGCTTCATGGAGGACTGGCTCAAGGCTTCAATTTTCGCCTTGATGTCTTCCAGATCTTCGCCTTCTTTGGCTTCATTCAGCGCAGCAATATCAGCTTCGATCGTGGCCTTCTCTTCCGGAGAAACCTTATCGCCGTGTTCGGCCACGTTCTTTTCTGCCTGATGGACAAGGCTGTCAGCCTGGTTGGTCACTTCGACCAGTTCACGCCTCTGCTTATCCGATTCTGCGTTGGCTTCAGCTTCCTGGACCATGCGATCAATGTCCTCATCCGATAGGCCACCTGAGGCCTGGATGCGGATCGTTTGCTCTTTATTGGTGGCCTTATCCTTAGCGCCAACCTGCACGATGCCATTCGCGTCAATATCGAACGTCACCTCAACCTGCGGCATGCCACGGGGTGCGGGCGGAATGCCAACCAGGTCAAACTGGCCAAGCATCTTGTTGTCCGCCGCCATTTCACGCTCGCCCTGGAACACGCGGATGGTGACCGCGTTCTGATTGTCCTCAGCGGTGGAGAAGGTCTGGCTCTTCTTGGTCGGGATCGTGGTGTTGCGGTCGATCAAACGTGTGAACACGCCGCCGAGGGTTTCAATGCCGAGCGACAGAGGTGTCACGTCAAGCAGCAGCACGTCTTTGACGTCGCCTTTGAGCACGCCGGCCTGAATGGCAGCACCGATGGCAACAACCTCATCCGGGTTTACGCCGGTGTGGGGCTTGCGGCCGAAGAATTCTTCAACGACTTCAAACACCTTCGGCATACGCGTCATGCCACCAACGAGAACAACCTCATCAATCTCACTGGCTTTAAGGCCAGCATCCTTGAGGGCCTGCTTGCAAGGCTCGAGGGTGCGCTGCACCAGATCGCCGACAAGCGCTTCAAGCTTGGCGCGGGTCATGGCGATGTTGAGGTGCTTCGGGCCAGACTGATCAGCTGTGATGAACGGCAAGTTCACATCCGTGGATGTCGCGGAGGACAGCTCAATCTTCGCTTTTTCCGCCGCTTCCTTCAGCCGCTGCAGGGCCATCCGGTCTTTGCGGATATCGACGCCCTGGTCTTTCTGGAACTCTGACGCGAGGTATTCTATGATCGTGTTGTCGAAATCCTCACCGCCCAAATGGGTGTCACCATTGGTGGATTTCACTTCGAAGACGCCGTCGCCGATCTCCAGGATCGAGACGTCAAACGTGCCGCCGCCGAGGTCATAGACCACGATGGTGCCGCCGTCTTTCTTGTCGAGGCCATAGGCAAGCGCCGCCGCCGTTGGCTCATTGACGATACGCAGCACATCAAGGCCGGCAATCTTGCCAGCGTCTTTCGTTGCCTGGCGCTGGGCATCATTGAAGTAGGCCGGGACCGTAATAACGGCCTCGGAAACGGTTTCACCAAGAAAGGATTCCGCGGTTTCCTTCATCTTCTGCAAGATGTAGGCGGAAACCTGGCTGGGTGCGTGCTTCTTGCCATGGGATTCAACCCACGCGTCGCCATTATCGCCCTTGACGATATGGAACGGGGCCTGGCCCACTTCCTTCTGCACGATGGGGTCATCAAAACGACGGCCCATCAGGCGCTTAATTGCATAAAGCGTGTTTTCTGGGTTAGTGACGGCTTGGCGCTTGGCGGATTGCCCAACCAGCTGTTCGCCGTCTTTCACAAACGCCACCATGGATGGTGTGGTGCGTGCGCCTTCTGCGTTTTCAATGACGCGGGCGTTTGCGCCCTCCATAACGGCGACGCAGGAATTTGTCGTGCCAAGATCAATGCCAATAACTTTGGCCATGGTAATCTCCTCATGCGGCGAGCCCCCGCTTGAACGCCTGCCATAAGCAGCACGCCCGTTCAGGACCCCCTGAATACCGCGCACATATGCAGTGCAAACGGTTTGATTGGTGATGATACACAGCGGAAAACTCCGCCGGTTAGCCGACATATAGGAAGGCCTGCGCCCGCCCGCAAGAACCGGGTGGCCAGAATCTCATCTATTTATGTAGGAATTTCGGGCAAATGCGCGCCGTTGTCAGGCAGAATGCAGCAGCCATGATCATATCCGCCAGCTACCGCACAGACGTACCCGCATATTATCGCGACTGGTTCTTGAACCGGCTGGCGGCAGGCTATGCGGAGGTCCGCAATCCCTATAGCGGCAAAGCGGCGCGGATATCCCTGGCACCAGACGCCGTATCCGGCTTCGTTTTCTGGACCCGAAACCCAGCACCATTCACCGGTGGATTTGAAGCCGTTGCAGCGCGCGGCACACCGTTCATCATCCAAATGACAATCACAGGCTACCCGCGCGCTCTTGAGCCCGGCGTTCTGGATACAAATTCCGCAATCGCCGCATTCCTTGATTTGGCAAAAACATGGGGACCACGGGCTGCAGTCTGGCGCTACGACCCCGTACTGATAAGCGATATAACCAACACGGATTGGCATTTTCAGAACTTCGCGAAACTGGCAGCAGCGTTAGAGGGTGCGACGGACGAAGTCGTGTTGAGCCACGCCCATATCTACCGGAAAACTTCACGCAATCTGGACAAGGCAGCAGAGGCGACGAATTTCAGCTGGCACGACCCCACGGACGCAGCCAAGCGCACATTACTCGCCAAGCTGGCTGACGTCGCCGGCACCCATGGCATGACACCAAGCCTTTGCGCGCAAGCGGACCTCCTGTCCGGTAGCCTTGCCCCTGCCCGCTGCATCGACGCAAAGCGCCTTTCAGATGTGGCTGGCACGCCTATTCGATCCCGCCAACGCGGCCAGCGCCCCGGCTGCCTTTGCGCCGAATCCCGCGACATCGGCCGCTACGACACCTGCGCCCAAGGCTGCGCCTACTGCTACGCCAACCAAAGCCGTGCGGCAGCGACGCGCAATGTGCAGGCCCACGATCCCCTGAGCGAAAGGCTCTAAGCGAACACCCAACCTCAAGCTCTCCTTTACCCCGGCGCGGGCATTCTGGACACTGAACTAAAGCGGCTGAGTGCCGGTTACGGGAGGGGTATTGACCCCATGGCTTATTGCCTGATTGTTGATGATTCCAGGCTTGTCCGCGCCGTTGCGCGCCGCATCCTGGAAGAGCTCAAGTTCGATGTCGATGAAGCCGAGAATGGCCAAATCGCGTTGGACCGCTGCGGCGCTGACATGCCGGACCTGGTGCTGCTCGACTGGAAAATGCCTGTGCTCGACGGACTGGGCTTTCTGAAGGAATTGCGCGCACGGCCAAACGGCAATACGCCAAAGGTGGTGTTCTGCACTGCTGAAAGCGACCTGCCGAGCATTCAGGCCGCCATTGATGCGGGTGCGGACGAATACATCATAAAGCCGTTCGATCAGGAAATCGTGCAGTCCAAGCTAACGGAAGCTGGCATTATCTAACGGCTGCTTCTGCCACCGCACCCAAACAAAAAGCCCCCCAATCCGCTGCAGGATTGGGGGGCTTTTTGCTATCTGGATAAAGTGATGATCAACCAGGTGAGCGCCGGTCTGACGTGAGGGTTGCGACGCTGCGGCGGAAGGGACCGCGGTCTGGGTTCGTGCCCGGCGTTGGCAGCAGCGGACGGATGGCCGCCAGCTTATTGGCGTGTGTGCTTTCCCAATCATCCGTCAGCAGCCCGCCTGTATCCCCAGAATTTGGGTTCCAGGACCAATAGGTCCACGCGACCCGGCCTTCTGCGACTGGGCGCTTCAGGAACGCGATCAGGGCTTTCATCCACGCACGGTCCCCCGCCGTTTTCATATGGGAGCCGAATTCACCAATCAGCACCGGTGCCTCCTGTTGTTCAAACAGGAATGCCCAATGTTTCCGCCATACATTCGGCAGGTTCTTGGTGAAATTCCGCCCCTTCAGCCAGGGCTGCGGATAGACAGATGCGGGATAAACATGGGTCGAGTAGACCAGCCGATTGGGCCGGTCGAGCCGGATCGGCTTCTGCCTGGCCCCGGCTAAATTGCCGCCATCCCAGTAATGCGTCCCGGCGGCTTTCGCCACGCCCTCAATAATAATCAGCCATTTGGAATTGGCCGCCAGAACGGCATTGCCGCCCCGTGTCGCCGCGCGCCGCCAGTCATTCCGGCCGCCGCCGCCCCAACGCGCCGCATTGTGCGGTTCGTTGAAAAGATCGAGGCCAATGACAGCCGGATGGTTCTTGTAGCGCTTGGCGACAAACACCAGGTCCTGCACCCACTGGTCTTCGCTGAACGTGGCGGAGTGCCAAAGGCCGGAATCCTCTGCGCCATGGCCAGATGTGATCCGGTGATTATCCAGCAGCACGCGCATGCCGATAACGCCAGCATAGGCCACGATCTTATCCATGATCTCCAGGCCTGAAAGGCCCTTCAGGTCACTGTTCTTATAAAAGTCGATGCCATTCGGCTCTTTCTTGGAACGCAGCAGTGCGTTGGAATAGGGCAAGCGGATGATGTTGAAGCCAAGGTCTTTCATCTGCCCCATCATCTGGCGCCAACCCCGTGTCCAAATGCCATGGGGGGCCAGGTTCGGCGTTTCCAGGCCAAACCAGTTCACGCCGTGCAGCCTAACGGGCCTGCCGGACGCATCAACGATCCGGCCATTGAGCGTCGACAACGGCCCAAGCGCGCCACCGCTGGAAGGTGCGGCCTGTGTTGTCGATGCACCTGGGCGGTATGCAGCAGATTGCACCCCATCATCATCTCGGATCACGGCCCGGGCCTGCCCCCGCGCGACCTGGGCACCATCGACACGACCAAGCAAGATATAGGCTGCTTCATCGCCTTCAAGGGTTTTGTCATCACGGATCGTCAAGACAATTTTGACCTCCGTCTCACCGGGCATCAACACCAGGTTTGGCGCGGGTGCCAGATAATCCACGCCTGCCTGGGCATCCCCGCCAGAAATCCGCAATGAGGCCATCACAGGCCACCGTGCCGGCCGGTCAAGCCGAGCAATGACAGTAACAGAGCCCGCACTTTCTTTCGCCTCGCCGTCCAAGAGCGTCAGACGCGGGCTACCGGCCGCATGCGCTGGTGCCGACACCGCGACACTGGCAAGCAACAGCAATCCTGCGGTCAGGGCAGCAAAGGGCAGACGATACTTCAGGCATGTGGTCATGGCGGGCCAATCCAGCTCTATTCAAAGCTGAATATGCCTGGAACGCCTTACAACACGCCTAAACCGTTCGCCGCAATTGTCCCTAAAATGCGCGCGAGTTTCGCCCGCGAGCCGTTAACCTTGATCAGTACACCACAACGCTGCGGATGCTTTCACCAGAATGCATCAGATCGAACGCTTTATTGATGTCTTCCAAAGGCATGGTGTGGGTGATCAGCGGATCAATGGAGACTTTGCCTTCCATATAGAGATCAACGATCTTCGGCACATCCGTCCGGCCGCGTGCGCCACCGAATGCAGACCCACGCCAAACCCGGCCTGTTACCAGCTGGAAGGGGCGGGTTGCAATCTCAGCACCCGCTGGTGCCACGCCAATGATGATGCTTTCGCCCCAGCCCTTATGGCAGGATTCAAGCGCTGCCCGCATGACTTCAACATTGCCGATGCACTCGAAAGTATAATCCGCGCCGCCCTGGGTCACTTCCACCAGGTGATTGACCAGATCGCCGTCAATCTTTTGCGGGTTCACAAAGTCCGTCATGCCGAATTGGGTGGCGAGCGGGACTTTGCTTTCATTGATGTCGACGCCAATGATCTGGCGCGCGCCAACCATTTTCAGGCCCTGGATCACGTTCAGGCCAATGCCGCCCAGGCCAAACACGATGGCGCGGGACAAAGGCTCAACCTTGGCTGTGAACATCACCGCACCAAGGCCCGTCGTGACGCCGCAGCCGATGTAGCAAATCTTGTCGAACGGCGCGTCTGGCCGCACTTTCGCCAGCGCGATCTCCGGCAGCACGCTGTAATTGGAGAACGTGCTGGTGCCCATATAATGCAGGATCTTCTCACCCTTATAGGAGAAGCGGCTGGTGCCATCCGGCATCACGCCCTGGCCCTGTGTCGTACGCACGGCCTGGCAAAGATTGGTTTTAGGGTTCAGGCAATATTCGCACGTCCGGCATTCCGGCGTGTAAAGCGGAATCACATGGTCGCCCGGTTTCAGCGTCGAGACGCCAGGACCGACCTCAACCACAACGCCAGCGCCCTCATGCCCTAAGATCGCCGGGAAAGCGCCTTCAGGGTCCGCGCCGGAGAGCGTGAACTCGTCCGTGTGACAAACGCCGGTCGCCTTCATCTCGACCAGCACTTCCCCCGCCTTCGGCCCCTCCAGATCAACCTCAACAATCTCCAGCGGTTTCCCCGCCTCAAACGCCACCGCGGCCTTTGTTTTCATCGCTTTGCCCTCACTCACGCCAAATTTTAAAACTCAGAAGAAACCGTACCCGCATTACCCGGCGGTGTCATCGCTGATTTCGATCCATCAAACATCATCCGGCGTCGGGCCATCCCATTCACTGCCGAGTGGGATGGTCGCGGGTTCATACGGCCAGAGGGTGGCCATGCGTTCACGTGCGCAGGCGCTTGAGCGGGGTTCAATCCGGCGAATGTGAAAGGCTTCGAAGGCGGGGAGGGCATATTCAGACTTCGGAAGTTTGGCAGTTCCAAATGCCCAATTCAACGCCTCAACACCGCGCCAGCGCAGGCCGGTTTCTCCACCTGGGCATCGCGCGAAGAAGTCCGCCATAAAGCCTGGCGCGCCAACGACATGGCAAACACGTTCGGTATCTTCGACACAGAACCAATCGCCGCTTGAATCAAACAAGACGATTTCGGACATTCCATAGGCGGTGTCACCGTAGGGGCCGGAAACATACGGATTACACATTAAATCCCGGCGCGGCAGCCATCGCCACGCGCGGTCTGCGATCCCGATATAAGGCGCGGATTCGCGCCAAGGATGGTCAAGGCCCCAAGCGGAGGGAAGAACGGTGTACATCCATTCAGTCTCACGCGCCTGGATAGTGGCCATTAGGCACGCACCATAGTCGATATCCATAATGTGCGCCGTCTTTGGTTGCCGTTGGATATCGTCCCAATACTCCGGGCCGCCCGGCAAAACAGCACCGATCCAATCGGACTGTTTCACCAGACCTAGTTCCGTATGCTCGACGATATACGTTAGCTTCGATGGATCGAACATCCGATCAATCAATGGCTGAACATCCCGGCGCGTTTCTTCAGCGTCTAATTCTTCTGTCCATTTAGTCGGCGCAGAGTTCCGGTATGGCCAACGTATCATGTTCCACGCTCCTCAAACCGTACTTTAAACTGGACCTTATTGAAGCTTCCCATTCCGAGTTCAACTGCCAATTCACTAGAGCATATTCGGTTCAGATTGGGTCATTTCGCCAGCCAGAACGCCTCGCTGGCTAGGAGCTGATCGCGCTGCGATGCGGGGCATCGCGAGCGGGCGGCGACAACGACCAGTGAGGCGTTCTGGCTGGCGAAATGACCCAATCTGAGCCGAATATGCTCTAGGTAGTTCGATGTGGGCGATATGGCCTCGAGCAGCGCCGAAGACGCGGAGGCGTTCAATGGGAGCGTCGCCGTCGAATTTGAGTTGCTTACCTTTGCCTGCGCGAGATACGACTAGTCCAGCCGCTGCCATCGTCTTTTTCGGGACGCGGACGACGGCCCCTAAAAGCGGAAATGTCAGAACCGTCTTACGAACCTTTGGCCATCAAACATCATCCGGCGTCGGCCCTTCCCATTGACTGCCGAGTGGGATGGTTGCCGGTTCATAGGGCCAGAGGGTGGCCATGCGTTCACGTGCGCAGGCGCTTGGGCGGGGTTCAATCCGGCGAATGTGAAAGGCTTCGAAGGCGGGGAGGTTCAAATCGGCTGGTATGATGTGTTTTGCATCAAATTTATGCACCGCCTCCACCCCCCGCCAACGCAGGCCCGTCTCACCGCCAGGGCAACGCTGAAAGAAGTCCGCCATAAAAATAGGCGAACCAGCCATATAGCAATCATATTCAGTATCCTGCACACAAACCCATTGTGCGGTTGAGTCGAACACGACAGAAGGAGAATCAGCGCGGAGCGCGTGACCGTTTAGGCCGGATACATACGGGCTTTGGACAAACTCTCTGCGCGGCGGCCAGCGCCAGGCGCGATCGGCGACGTTAGTGTAGCGATACTTGCGCGTACCATGCCCAACCGGGAGCTCAGTGCCCCATGCGCCCGGTAGAACCGTATACATCCACGTTGGCGCGTGGGCTTGGACCGCCTCGATGAAAGGCAGGCCGTAGTCGACATGCAGAAGATGCGCGTATTCTGGGACCGGCTCAGACAGATCCCAGGATTCCGGCCCGCTTGGCAGAACGGCACCAATCCAGTCAGCCTGTTTCAGAAACCCCAGTTCGGTGAAGCCAACCGTATACTTCAGTTTCGAATCGTCAAAGATTCGGTCGATCAGCGGCTGGACCTCCCGCTGTGTCTCCTCAGCATTCAATTCCTCCACCCAGGTGCCATCGTCGCAATCCCAACGTTGCATCTCTGACTCTCCTGTGAAGCGCACCTAGTTAATAAACGACTGTCTTCTTTTTGAGAGACTTAACGCCCGGGCAATGTCCTCCAATCAATCCAGGGCGCGTGTTTTGAGTCGCCTCAGCGGAATGTAATCGGGTCGTCTATGACTTCGAATGGCCATAGGATGGCGGCGCGCTGATGGGGTGTGGCCTCTGGCGGCGGGTCTATTGGCTCGATATTCAGCGCTTCATAGGCCGCACGCATGTCAGCCGCGTCCGGATTCTTGATATCCGCGTAATAACGCTGCCAATCATTTCCCCTGCGACGAAGACCAGCTTCACCACCGGGTATACCGTCAAACACGGTCGACATAAATTCCGGCGCGCCGACGAGAACGCTTTGCCTGCCATAATCCTCAATCATCGCCCATTGGCAGGTATCATCCATAAACACGCCGAGGCCAATCTGGAAGAAATCTGCTCGGGGGCTAATTTCGTAACTGCGAGGCGCTAAATCCGTTGGAGCCGACCAACGGAATGCAACGGCTTCATTCATTGGATAGTTGAAGCCTTGATTGACGAAACCAACAAACTTTTCAACACTAATTGCATAAAGCCATTGGCCGCCATGCCGCGCTATGGCAGCCCTTAATATGGATGCGTAGTCGACATCTTTTGTCTGGCCGTCAGGCAGCGCTTCATCACCGTCATCGCAATCCAGGTCCTCTCTAAAACAACATGGAATCGGCGCGCCAATCCATTGCTGGTGCCTCAAGAGTCCTGGCATAATTTCAGCAAAACTGAACGAAGAGCGCGTAAGATCAAACACCGCTTGCAGCATTGGCGTAATGAACTGACTGACTTCGCTTTCGTCTAGCTCCTCAATCCAGACTTGGTCGCCATTCCTGGCTCGAACTTGGTGCCTCCACATCGTCATTAGTCCTTGAACCGAATTTTGATGCTGAATAGATCTATACCGCCTATCTCACCTCGTAGGTCAGGTCTAATCTTGATTTGCGGCACAACCGAGGGGTTATCTCGCGTGGTTGCTCTGTATCGCATGACCACGAGAGGTTCTTTCGAATGATTAGCATTTGGAATCGTTATGCGCCGAATCCCATCTCGAATCTCATCAATTGGAAGCTCGAGAGCACGCGCTAAAGCTTCGAATGCCTGATCGGCAGCACTCTCTCCACCCAGTCGATCAAGACTAATTTGTCGTTTGCTGTCAGAACCGCCAATTTTTGTTGTATTTAACAAACTACCGTCAATCATCTTTCCTATTTCCGCATAGACCTTTTCATTTTCTATCGAATCCATAGCGCCTCCTAATGCCTCAAACCGTGATTTTTTCTCCCCGCCTTGGAGGCAAATAGTGAAAGCAGGTGTATTCTCCGATCTCCTCAAAGAGACTTCCAGACCATCTGGTAGACGTCCATGCCTGGCCACAGCGGCGATCTTTGCGCCTTTGTTCTTCACACCATAGGTTAGGATCAACCCAGCCGCCGCAATCACTTTCTTGGGCGCACGGACGACGGCACCTAAGAGAGGTATTGCGCCAATGGCGGCGACGCCGGTTTGGACGGAATAGATCAGGAAATCGCGGAGTTCGTCGTTCTCATAGGCCTCCAGCGCCAAAGCCCCGGCGATTTCGGCTTCGCGCGCGGACATGGCCTCACCGAGGCCAGGGGCGGCTTCTGCTAGAGCAGATTCCCATCATTCTGGTTCATAGCCTGCAGCTGTGAAGTAGCTCCTGCAGTCGTTTGGCGTGAGGTCGTCGATGGCGTCTCG
>Ga0181597_10000829_pt1 | contig 34972 bp, 26 predicted proteins | sample 041ome_5_FD_148647 | JGI IMG/M metagenome (GOLD analysis project Ga0181597, IMG submission 148647) | Coastal salt marsh microbial communities from the Groves Creek Marsh, Skidaway Island, Georgia - 041403US metaG (spades assembly) | ecosystem: Environmental > Aquatic > Marine > Intertidal zone...
GTTTCCCTCATGATAGATTTTTCGGATCAGCTCATTGAGTTGGGGGGCGACTTCCAGAGAACTGTGAACTTGATGATCGTTGCGCGAAATGGAGAGTGCTGCCGGTACGTGCGGGGGAACTTCTCGCGTGTTTTCATCCAAATACTGTTCTCGATTCAGTTCGCTCATCAAGCGGTCAAACTCCTCTCGCGATAGCTCCAGAGTGATGACTTCGTCGGGTAGAGGAAGTTTGGTCTCTTCACGGGTTGTGTGTCGCGGCCAAAGTCGTGTCATCCAACTTCGTGACCTGGTCGGCTGAAACGTCTTCGAATCGAGTGGTTGGGAAAAAATCGAGAGTGTCGCCAGAGCGGTGTCTGATTCCTGATCAGGATGCGGGAATTCAATGCTCAACTCGACGGGTTGCTTACGAGTGGAAGAAACCTGAGTCTCTTGTGACCAACTGGCAGCCTTTAATCCTTGGTCCGAAAATGAAGACCAGGGGTCCAATTCGCGTGAGGCGTTTTGCAGCACGTAATTAATCTGGAAGTTTTGGGGCTTAGGCGTCTTCTTCCAGGCAGAGAGAGTGCCACGCATTGCACACCCGGGAAGTGCCGTGACGATGGCAATCATGAGGGCGACACGGAGTGAGCGTCCGCAGTGTTTTGAGTTCAAAGAGTTCATCGTCGTGGCTGTGTATTTCAAGTCTTGTGTCGAGAGTGGTTCAGGAGTATCGCCCGACCACTGGGGCCTCATCGGAAACAATAAAAACTGCACCTGCTGGCATGATTTCAAGTGGTTCCACGAAGAGTTATCGTCACTCAACGCGATGGATCTCAACGGAGAGGTTAAAAATTACAGGTGTCTCAGGAGTTTACCTTCAGAATCCTCAATTAGCCCCCATATCCCCAAGGCTTCCAGGTTTAACATTCTTGATCCGCGGAGTGATGGGGTGACATTGGGGGGTGTAGCGGGAGTGATTCACGACATTGATTTGCTCAATGCTTGCAGAATTGTTCTGTCTGTAACGATTAAGGCAGGGTAATTGAGAGAGATCATCAGTAAAAAGCGGGCAACTTGCTAAACTTTTTGTTGTTTGTATGCGACCATGTGCGATATGATTGATAGTGTTCTTCAGGTGACTGAGGGATACTGTACACTTAGGAATCTATCTCAGTTCTGGTTAGAAACGTGAATTCTCACGTCACTCTACAAATTCCGAACAACGTAGACTCGAAGCGCATGAGCGAGGTTTCGATCTCGCGAAAGGACAACCGACTATGAGTTTTCTCAAGACAAGACACATCTTGACGACGTTTTCTGTCGTTCTTTGTGCCGGACTGATTGTTTCTGTCAATCTGAATGCGGCGGAAAGCTCTGCCGACAAGGAAAGCGACAGTAAGCGACCGACTCGGGTTAAAACAATTCTTCGTCCCAGCTTCGATCCGACTGTCGAAAAAGTGGAATTGTTCGAAGCGATGGAAGAGGGGGCAATCGATGCCTTCGTCGTTCCTCACAACGAACATCATGGATACATCTTTGTTGAAAACAAATCTGATAAGCCTGTTTCCGTTAAACTGCCTCGCACAATTGTTGCCGTCCAAAACTTGAAACAGTTTGGTGGCGGTGGCGGCGGATTTGGTGGCCAAGGTGGTCAGCAAGGCGGATTTGGAGGCCAAGGTGGTCAAGGTGGCCAACAGGGTGGTAATCAAGGCGTGGGTGGTGGCCAAGGCGGTCAACAAGGCGGATTTGGAGGCCAAGGTGGTCAAGGTGGTGGTGGATTCGGACAACAAGGTGGTGGTGGTGGATTCTTTTCTGTCCCTCCTCAGCACCGTGTTCGCTTGAACTTGAACAGCGTCTGCCTGGAGCACGGTAAAGATGCTCCCACCAAAACGATGAAATACACGTTGGTTCCCGCTGAAAAAGTGATCAAAAACGATACTTTGTACGAGTTACTAAGCATCGTGGGCAGTGGTCAAGTTTCCGAGCGTGCCGCACAAGCAGCCGCCTGGTACCTGACTGACGGTTTGAGTTTCCAGCAAATGGCAAACAAACAAGAAGCTCACTTTGGTGGTCGCACAACTTCTTACTTCACACAAAGTGACCTCGTGACGGCTCAACAACTGCTCGTTTTTGCGAAAAAACAAGCGGATGACCGTCGTGCTGCTGAAGCAGCCGGCGAGAAAGAGGAAGTCGATCCTTACTACAGTCGCGAGAGTTTTAAGCAGTAAGCTCAAAACTGATTGCAATCTTGAGTGTTTCAAGCCTCTGCAAAAGCAGGGGCTTTTTTTCTGAGACATGGATTTTCAGAGGGTATGAGAAGAACGGTATGAAGAGTCGAGATCCTGCTGGAAATCGCCATTATCGATCCCTCGGTATAATTCCTAAAATCGGAACATTCCCCCTGCTGTTGCTGAGACAGCAATAATTGTTGACATCCGATGCGGTGTCAGGGTATTTGTAGAGCAGATAGAGTATATTAGGTAAGGCACCTACCTTGCCTGTTTTGTGGGTTTTCTCCCAAGTCGTTCGAGCTTCTTGAATAGTGGGTAATAGCATGTCTCACCTCAGAATTTTGCGTTCCGTTGGAATCGTCTTTGGTTTAACGCTTGTATGTGCGATCCATGCCGACGAACCGGAAGTTCATCGCGGGAAAGAGATCACATCCCAACTCGAAATCGATCATGCACCCTTGCGTCAATCTCGGGGCGATGAATATCGACTTGATATCACTCTCGAAAACAAGTCCGCAGAATCATTGGTTGGTCCGCTGTTGTTGACCATTGAAAAGACTGGTGTTGATAGTTTTGTCCTCAAGAAGTCTGACGGTCGCTTTGCGAAAGACGGCAAAGAGTTTCTAACAGTCTTGAACCCAGGCCAAGCTCTCAAGTCGGGGCAATCGCTCACTTACAAAAACATTCGGTTCGAAACATTGATCGAACCGAAAGTCAATCCGATCGAAAAGTTCGAGCTCACTGCGAAAGTCTTCATGATTCGCACTGAAGCAGAGCAGAAGATTGCTCAGGAAGATTCACAGAAACAACAACAGAATAATCAGGCAGGTTTGCCTTTCCCGATGCGTGTTGTCAATGCGAATGGCGATCAAGCGGAGGCTGATTCGACGCTTCAACCTGTTCCCGATCCGATTGCCGAAGGAGAGCCAGTCGCCGCTGGTGAAAATCGTGCACAGGTTGTTAAAGGTGGAAACATCACTCCCCGTCCTCGCGTTCCGACCGAGGAAGAAGTGGCGAAAGCAACCGCCGTCAAAGACGAATGGTCCGATAAGCTTTTTGACATTGAAGGTGTCCACTCAGTAGGAAATGGATGGGCACTGGATGGTAGTGCCGGTGTCACAGTGCTAGTCCAGAAATTTGCTCAGAAAAAACTGGTCCCCAATCAATTGGATGGGGTTCCTGTCCATGTCTTGGTTCAGGATATTGCAAAATTGCATGGGCCGCTCGGTTCTGTTGGTTTTCCCGTTCATCCCGAATCAGGTTACTGTTCTGATGATCCGACGCGAGTTTTTGAACGTCCGATTCCCATTGGGGTCTCTGGCTGGAATCGTAACGTAAATATATGTGCAACCGGGACACTGGGTTGTCGACTAGAAGACATTGACGATAACGACCTGAAATTCATTTTGAGCAACTCGCATGTTTTGGCAAATGATGGTCGTGGTGTTTCGACAGGTGACCCGATCATCCAACCTGGACCGGGTGATTTTAATTGTACATTTGCACCAAACAGTGTCGTTGGCAATTTGGAAGCCTTCAGTGTCTTGATCATTACCACAGCAAACAATTTTAATTTTATTGATGCTGCCATAGCGTCGACAGATCCAATCTTTATGTCGAGTTCGACACCCTGCAATGGTTACGGAGTTCCCAGTGAAGAAACTGTTCTTCCTCTTATAGGGATGGAAGTCATGAAATATGGAAGGACGACTGAATTTACAACAGGAATCGTCACTTCCACATCGACGACACGCGATATTACAATTGATGTAGATGTCGATGGAGATCCGATTCTTGCTCGTTACATGAACCAGATCGTGATCGCTTCTGATAGTAATTTCTTCGGCGCCTTTGGTGGTCCTGGGGATTCTGGATCGCTTGTTGTCACCCGAGATGGTCGCAATCCGGTGGGGCTACATTTTGCTGGAAATGGTTTTGAATCTTTATCAAATCCCATTGATCTCGTACTGACAACGATGGGGCTTTTGTCGTCAACGACATTACAAGTGGATGGCGAACCGACACCAGTTGTTGTTCCCTAGAGTTCAAACCGGTTTCATTCAATTCAGAAAAAGGTCCGTCAGCGAGATTTGCTGGCGGACCTTTTTTGATTTATGCAAACGGTGTATTTCCTTCTCTTAGTAGAGAAGTATTTCTCCACCCACAGAAAGTCCGGTCGTGGAGAATGAGTTCAATGTTTTATTGATACCTAGGTCTGTCTGGGGAGTATTGGAGTTGTCGTTATAATTGATGGAGTTTGAGGCTTGCGCGACCCGTGTCATCCAACTAGTTTCCAAGCTCGCATAGATTGAAAAGCTTTGTGAGAGTTTGGCCTTGGCATAAACGGCCAGACTGAGAACGGGTGAGAACTCGTAGTCCGATTCGATGTGACGGACCGAGTCACCGATCATTGTCAAATCCCGTGAAGAGATATCATAACCAATTTTATTCACACTCAAGATGGCCCGTGGTGTGACTCCGAAAGTCAGCCCCAGTGGCGCTTCAAAATCGAGATTCAAACCGATGACCGGTCCGAAAAGATTATTCTTGATGTTCGATTCAATTTTTGATTCCAGTAAAATTTCCGTACCTTGATTCGTGTATCCCGAGTTGATTTGCATAACATCGTGTAACTGTGTGAAATTCGCACCAACGATGTATTGCAGGTTCATACCAGAAGGCCATTGGCCGACATTGATACGGCACTCTGAGTTAGCACCCCATAGGCTTGTTGCGTAAGAAACTCTGTAGTAGTCATCAGCCAGTAGTGCGGCATTGGAGATATTACCATCAATAGTCAATGTTGTTGTAATGTAGGAATCCGGGACAAGCAGAGAGTCGTCGAAGTGGGCGCTTTCGCTGGCTTCTTCAAGACCCCAAAAACTCAATTGGTAAGAACCCCAAGAGTCTTCGCGTCCAAAGGTTCCGCGTATTCCGTTGTTATCGTTGAAACTCATAGAGGGTAATGCAGGGGTAAATCCTACACCGATCAGCTGACCGTTCCCGTCGAAAACAGTTCGTAACTCTGTGGGATCGACTGGGTCTCCAACGACGTCAATGATCGGGTCGGCACCGAGCGTATTGGGATGGGGATTTTGCAGGTCCCAATGAAGGGCTTCCAGACGAATCCAGGTACGGTCAAATACTCTGCGGAAAATTTTATCCAGCTCACGATCCTGATTTCCGACATCGGTCGGAAAAACCTGTTGATCGGGAATAAACATGCCGTTGGCAATCGCTTCGCGAGATCCCGGTATCGGTTTCTCATAGCTCGTCGGCATCATTCCGGGAGGTTGACCTTGGAACCCAGCATAACCAGCCGGTGCATATCCCTGTGATGGGGCATACGGAGCCGGATAAGTCGAGCCTGCACCTGCACCCCAAGGGGATGATTGAGCAAACCCGACACCTGCTGAGCAAAGACAGGTGATGCACAGGAAACTGCGGAGGAGTTGAATCGCCATTCTTACAATCCTGTTGGACACTTGATTTCAGGACTTTCTGACTCAAGAAACAGACTACAATTGCTGTTTCCGACGCCGTACGGAATACGGTCGTACAAACTGTATCGGTTATGGCGATTGCAACTCTTTTTCCAAATCCTCTGTTTTATGAGAGTTTGTAACGAATATACCAATCCTGAATGCGAAGAAAGGGGGTATGGGTAAATTGCGACGGCCTGGTAGCAAGCATAGCTCATCTGCTTGAGAAGGGGGTCGCGTATTGGATTACACAATCTTCGATCTAAAGCAGATCCTTCAGTGCGTGTACCAATCCAACGATACATGCAGAGTCTACACTGACTTGGTACATTGAAAACAGACCGAACACACGGCTGCTGGCAGTGTCTGAAGTCCAGTTGAAAAAGTGTTTGTATCTCTCCCCCGAGAGCCTGTCCGATTCCCGATTTCCTCAAAACAACAAAATGTACACGTCATTATGGATGCTCTCTCTTATCTGAATGATCTCATTTCATATCCCTCTGTCAGTTCGAGCTCCAACGAAGCCGTTACCAGTCATGTTGCCGAGATACTGGCCTCATTGGGCTTCGAGACCGAGAGACTCGATTATCTCGATGAAGCAGGAGTGGCAAAAAGTTCCGTCGTGGGGAAACGTGGGAGTGGAACGGGGGGGATTGGGTATTTTGCACACACCGATGTCGTTCCGGCTGATGATTGGTTAGAAGTGGAATCCGGACCATTCTTGCCGGTCATTCGTGATGAGAAACTATATGCACGTGGAAGCTGTGATATGAAAGGTTCCCTCGCCTGCTTTCTGGCGGCGTGCGCCTCTCTCTCTGCTGAAGAACAAACTGCTCCCATCTATGTGACTTGTACTGCAGATGAAGAGGTGGGATTCACGGGGGCGGCTGATGTTGTTGCCAGATCGAGCTATTACCGAGAGATGGTGAAATCACAGACGCCGGCGATCATCGGCGAACCGACGTTGTTGTCTGTTGTGCATGCACATAAAGGAGTTGGCGGGTTTCGCGTCATTTCACGCGGGAAAGCCGCTCATTCCAGCACCCGCGATGGATTGAATGCGAATCTTGCCATGATCCCGTTTCTGCAGGAAATGCTGACAATTCATCGAGAAACGGAAACAGACCTGCAATGGCAGAATACCGAGTTTGATCCGCCGACGGTCACCTGGAATATCGGTATCAATGACCATACCTCGGCTGTCAATATTACCCCACCACAAAGCGTTTGCACTGTCTACTTCCGCCCCATGCCTGGAATGAATAGCGATCAATTATTTTCTCGTGTTCAGAACCTGGCCGAGAATCATGGTTTGGAATACCACGAAGAGATTCGGGGAAACGCCGTCTATACCGATCCCACATCTCCTTTTGTTCGAGAGATGTTAGCGCTGACAGGAACTGATCGGCCTCGCACGGTGTCTTATGGAACTGATGGGGCAATGTTTACTGAACTGGATCATCTTGTGGTATGTGGACCAGGAGACATTGCTCAAGCCCACACTCACGACGAGTGGATCAGTCTGGATCAATTGAAGCTGGGAACTGACATCTATCAGAAGGTCATTCGGCATTACTGTCAAACTTAAGACGCAGGTTATTCTGAGTCAGGCAGCTTAGTTGTTCCACCATTCATCCTCGGAACCCGGTGTGCTTGTCGTGGGGGCGAACGACGGTGTTTCTTCAGTGTCTTCGGCAAACACGGGCATGTCCAGACTGACGGGTGATTGTTCAGCGCTCGATGAAGTTCGAGGTCGAATCACGGGCATCGAGCTTTCGAAGCTGGCCGGTGTCACTCCCGAGGACTGCGATTCTCCGGTAAAAAACTGGGCCTGCTGGATCCCCGAAGAGGGAGGTGCTTCCACTGTCTGCATGGGAGGAGCTGGCATGGGCCTATGCGTGACAGGTTTCTCGGCGGTGATTTCGGGCATCGGGGCCGATGTTTGGAAGCGTAGCGAAGAACCAGTGTTGACGACCCCGGGAGCGTTTTGCTGGGCAGGGTAGTTTGTCTGAGACATCGGCTGTGTACGGCTCCAACCGGCTGGCTGAGAATGCGTAGCGGTCTTGGCGGCATAAGTCGAATCAGATTCTTTCGAGTGATTGGCGACAGCCTGAAATGGATCGCCTCCTGATGCAAAAGGGTCATTCGAGACGACAGAACCGGTGTTTTTCGCACAGCCGACTGTCATCAGGCCGATGATTACTACTGTCCAATAAGCGGCTGGTCGGTACATGGGATGACTCCATTCTGATTGTCTGAGACTCGATTGATCGATGAGATTCGATACTCGTTCAGTTCCCGGAAGGTTGAACGGTTCGATTGAATTGTTGTGGAGAAAAGGGATCGTTGTGCTCTTTATCGAGAATGTTCTGTATGAACTGCTCCCGATTTTTGGGGAGTGAATCGCGTACCAGTTGACTCATATCATTCTGGTTCTGGAGGGATTCAGACTTTTGCGATTTGGCCACAGAGTCCGCTGAATCGACAGTCTGAGGATTTAACTCTTGAGAGGCCTGAACGATCCATTTTTCAAGCCGATTCAAGATCTCTTTCCCCTGAGGAGCATGGACGAGCGTGTTTCTGGCAGCCCCATGGTTCGAGAGGGATTTGACAAGCAAAGCGCTTTGCCTGGGATTGTCCACATCGATTTGTGTGAGCACCTTTGCCAGGTTTTCCGAAGAAGCAATGCGGTTGCCATATCCGGTGAGCCGCACATATTGTAACTGCAAATCGTTCTTCGCTTGCGAGTGGTGACAGCCAGCCTTTGCGCAATTATTCATTAACACAGGTTGGATGGCCGAAGTGTATTCACCGATGGTTTCTGGAGAAAGTCCTTGAAGTGAAACGGCTCTTTTCAGGAGAGGACGTGATGAGTCCGTTTTTGTCGAAGTGGTTTGCGAATCAATGCGATGTTTGTTTTGTTCGAGATAACCCAGCAATTTGGCGGCATCCCGGTTGGCTTCATCAAGATATAATGCCTGCTGGAGTTCGTGGATGGCGTCGTTGGCCATGCTATATTTCAGACACCATTTGGCGAGAAGGACGTGATTTCCCGAAGTCTCTTCCGGCATCATCTTTCGATATTTCAGATAAGCATCATGCCGGGAATCTGCTGTAAATTTTACAAGCTGAAAGGGGACCAACATCGATCCACCACTCACATCCACGACATATCCTCCCGCGCTATAGGTGATGTCTCCCTCGATAAGACGGCCGAGAGTGGTGACGATGAGTTTGGGATGCGGATTCCTCTTCGAGGATTCCGTGACCATAGTCGTCGAATTATTCGTTGTGATGTCATCGGCAACCGCGACGACCGATAAAAATACTAGGCCGACACCGATCAACCAAAATTGATAGCGCATATCGCATCTCTTTGGATGGGAAATTAAATGATGTGAGGGATTGGTTTTGGCAAGGACTTGCCGGAAAAGGGGGGAGGAGAGGCTCAAACGGTAGATTAGCCGTCGTTTCTCGTCAACAGCGATTTTCAGCGATCCGCAGATTCTGCCGCGATTTGGAGAGCGCCATGCAGGACGACTTCTTCTCCTAATGCCGCCGGTTCGATGCGATAACTGTCTACCAGACCGGGGAATACATACCGCTGGACAGCATTTCGGACAGGGTCAAAAAACAGTTTTTCTCCCGCCAGCGAAACTCCACCACCAATCACAACTCGTTCGGGGGCGAGCAACGTGATGGATTGGGCGATGGCCCATCCCAGCGTTTCACACGCTTGCGTCAGAATTTCGACGGCTGCCATGTTTCCTTCAGCGGCTGCCTGACAGATTTTTCTGGCCGACAGATGGTTTTCTCCTGTCAGCGAGTTTAATTTCAATTCCAGAACTTCGGGATCAGCCTCCCAATCCTTCATCAGTTGTTGCATTCGTGTTTCAAGCCCCCGTCCGCTCGCAAAAGACTCGACTGTGTCGTGAGCGTCTTGGCAATCGAGGCCGGGGCGGAGATGTCCAATCTCCAAACAAGCCGGGCGACCCACCCCTTGCAATCTTCCATCGACAACATAACCGCCACCCACCCCCGTGCCGACAGTGACATAGATGACTTTGGAAACACCTCGGCCAGCTCCCCAACAGGCTTCCGCCAAGGCTGCCGCATCGCAATCGTTGACGATAGCGCAACTCATACCCGATAGTTCTTCTAACCATGCTGCAAGGGGAAAGTTGTCCCAACCGGTGACCTGATGCGAAGTCGTCACTATTCCCCGCTCAGTATCGACTGGCCCTCCAAACCCAACGCCAATCTTCTCGATGGGATATCGTTCACACAGTTCAGGGACAGTTTTTGACAATTGAGATCGAATGCCTTCGGCTTGAAGAGTTGGGTCGACTTCTTGTCGAATCAATTCCTCGATGGCTCCCGGCTTCCCGATCGCCACTTGGAGCTTGGTTCCACCAATTTCAATTCCCAGATACATGTCTTGGTATTTCCAGTGTGAGAGTTTCAGTCTTTCGACGAAGTCCCTGTGAGTAAGTTTTCCAGCAGTCGATCCAGTGCTTCGATCTCGTTTGAGTCGATGGCAGATACGATTGACTTCAACAGATCAATTTGACGGTAGGTGACAGGGAATATTGCCGAGGCATCAGGACGCTCGGGAACGAGACGGCCAATGATCGTTTCGATCAGATCTTCCACACCTTCACCTGTCAGGGCGGAGACATGCAGATCGAATTGTTGATTCTTTCGTCCAAAATGAACGGCTTGATCAGATTTATGAAAGACGTTTAGCGCCTGTGGATACTGTTGACGGGTTTCATCTTCTTCGGGTGAGGGAGCCGTTGTACCGTCGATCAAGAAGAGAATCAGGTCGGCAGTTCCCAGAACTTTTTGAGCACGTATGATTCCCGCCGATTCGAGGCGATCTTCGGTTTGGCGTAATCCGGCAGTGTCCGTCAATGTGACGGGAAATCCCCCCAAGGCGATTTCTGCTCCGACCGTATCTCGGGTGGTTCCGGGTTGATTCTGGACGATACTTCGGTCAAAGCCTGCCAACCGGTTGAGCAAACTGGATTTTCCTACGTTGGGTGCTCCTGCAAGAACGATGGTTGCCGGCGTGGTCAGTCGAATTCCGAAATCAGACATCGAGAGAATCTGTTCGCATCTGGTTTGAATCTCTCTCGTGAGTTCGGTTGTGGTTTTTTCGATGAGTTTCGTTTGCCAACGTCGTAACTCTGTGATCCATTCGGAGGTCGGATGTCGTAGCAAGAGTTCTGCTGTTTTCCAGGTGACTGATTCGGTAATCGCACTTTGAAATTCCCGTTCCAGGCGGGTGACAGATTGCGTTTCCAAATTCTGCCAGTCCTGAATCTGCACTTCTTTGGATTCCAGACTGGCTTGAATGCGATTGACGGCGGCATACCCTCCATGACAGTGAAGCTCCCATTCTTCTTCGCCGGTTCGAATGACCACAACATCTTCGCCGTCCCAGTATCCGAAGAGAATTCTGCCAACTGGTTGATCTTCAATCGTCATTGTTGAGGCCGATTGAAACGGGAACTGTTGCCAGTGTGAAAAAGACGCAAGAATTTTCCACGTCGCGACGGCACCACGCCCCACGGGTGTGATGAGTGCTGCCGATACAGAAGATAGGGGACTCGATGAGTTCACGATTGAGAGGCCAGACGTTCGCTGACGTTCGTCAGAAACAGTGGAGAGTTGAGTTAAAAGCCGCTGGTCGGTCGGGCTTTGGAAGGCGTCTTTTTCGTTGAGTTGTCTTCAGCCGTTTGGGCAGGAAGGAATTCTTCCAGATTGGCCCCAATGGAATCTCCTTCCAGATTCCACTTCAAAGCACGAGACTTCAAATCGAGTTGGAAATATTCAGGGAGCAGTTCTTTGGACTTTTTCTCTTGTTCGACCAGGATGACTCCCCCCGGATTATAAAGAGGCTTTTGGACATTGAACTCTCCCCAAAGAGACGTCCATTGATCAATCGTTTGGACTTCGCCCACATCACTGGGGGCTCGTGTGAAGCAGGAAATATCGGTTGACCATCCATTCGCACGCCCCCACCAGATGAGATTCCTCGAATTGAGCCAAGCAGAGTCTGCTGCGAGAAAAGTCGTTTTGGATCGGCGTATTTCGTTCGGATATGTATTGATCGACAAACAATCTCTGACCAGAAACGCACCTCGAATACCGGCTTCATCTTGAGGCGAACCGATGACGGACAACACGCTGTCCGAGCCTCCCAAAGTTGATTGTCGGAAGTCAAAAAGCGTTGAGGCAGATTCTGGAACCGTTGAGAATTGGCATTCCCAAGCTGTTCCTTGTGCGGCGATGAGACTGTTGTTCACGCGTACCAGACCCGCTTGTGACATCGTCGAAACAGCGACTCCCTTTGTGATCAACACGCTGGAATCAATTTCTAACAGATGACCACGAGGCTGGTGATTCGGCAATGATTGTCCGGTTCCCGAATCCCAGTGGACGAGACCCTGGTACTGGTCATTTTCCAGATAAGGGCCCTTCAAATCACTCTGTTCGATCAGCAGGCTGCCGTTGATGACTTTCAGGAGCCACTTCGGTTGGTTGCTCTCGCGTGATCGGTTGGGAATACGAGCTTGTACGTTTTTAAGTTGAAGGGAAGCATTCTGCACGGTGATCAGTGATTCGGTGATGTTTGTTCGAGGTTGCAACTCAAATTCTTTGGGTTGATTGGGGGCCATTTCCAGAATCAGCGAACGGCCATCTACCACAATCGGTTTGAGCAACTCCGCTCGCGTTCCAGAAAGGAGAAAACGAGTACCACTTTTCCAAGTGGTTTTCTTCAGTTCGTCGTCCAGATTGGTTTTGTCGAGATTGAGTTCAATCGTGGAAGTGGGTGGTTGTTGGAAGACCGTCGGCAGTACATCGCTGATCTCCGACATCGCGCGTGTTGTCAATTGAATGCTGGGAGAGGGGAGTGATAATGCCTTTGTTGGTAATCCCGAGGAGGAGGCATCCGTCCATAGATTGTGATTGAAACCAAGAGCATCGATCGCTTGAGGTGAAGACCACTTCTCTGAGGAATTTTCCGAGTTGTTGAAACTGTCAACCCAGAACTTCTGCCAGACAGCAATGTCGCTGATCGGTTCAACTGCATTCACGCCAGAACTGAGCAATGTCTTCCAGCCTCGAAATTGTGATGCGTCAGTGGTCCAGTGGAAATGATCAGCTTGGGATTGGTCGGTTCGAGCAGTTGGACTGATCGCCCATTGCTTCAGGTTGACCAGGGGAGACTCGGAGCCTGCGGACGACAGGCATTGCGTGGCCTCTAATGCGATTTGCAGCGAAGTCTCTTTGGGACGTTTGCCTTCGACGACCAAAACTGACTGAGAGGTAGCCAGTGTGCTTCTTACGATATTGAGCGAGCTTTTTGCGGCTGGGGACTGTTGTGTTGAATCAGGAGAGTCCAATGAGAGGATCGGAGCCTCTGCAGAGAGTAATAGCGAATTTGTGACCAGCATTGTTTCGGGAATCGAGCCGAGTCGTAGTGAAGTGCAATTCCCGCGGATTAAACTTCGGTCAATTAAAACCCGTTGATTGTCGGGAGTTGACTTAGAGGAGCTGTAAGAAATCGCGTGAGTGGGAACTTCGCGGCGTCCAAAAACGCTGATCGAAACATCACGCAGAAATAAGTTCCCATCGGAGAGCGAGATCAGTGATGCCGGTCCTGAAGGTGGGAGTTGATGTGCATCCAGCACAAAGTTCACGCCAGTTAACAGCAGTGTCCCGCCACGAACTTTTAAAAATTCGGCGGTCGGTTTGGATTGTCCTGCCAGACAGACAATCGAGGGTTCATATTCGTCTGACGCTCGGCTGATCACAATATTTCGGTTTGCGAACTCCACCGGATTCATAGAGAATGGGCCGGGCCCCAGAAGCTCAATCCAAACGGGACCTTCGGGAAGATTCTTGAACGCGGTGTTGATGGTTCGGTATGCGCCCAGTTGATTACCCCATTGCCCGACCGTTCGGGGTTTCAGTTTCCAGTCTGCCAGCAGCGTAGGGATTTCGGCAGAAACGGGAACCTGATTGGCCCAATCCGGGGCTTTGTAAATACTGGGAGACTCGATCAGTTCGAGTTTCGAAACGGCAGAATTCTGACGAGAGGGAGTCTTTTGATCGGGGCCGGCAAAAGTGACTTTGGTAGGTTGGGGCTCCTCCTCTTCGCTCTGTCTGCGTCCTGTTGGGATCGGCGCGGTTTGTTGGTCACCAAGCAGATCTCGCGCGGTTTGACGTTGTGATTCACCAACCGCAGTTGAGCCGCCGGGATCGAGACCAGAGGCAAAGGCGGTCAGCACGTACCAGATTCCGACAAACACACCGATGAATCCACCGGCAACTAACAGATACTTCAGCGAATCCATGATTGTGGAATCGCCTTGCGATCCCCGACTTTCCTGTTGATCAGGCGCGTCGGCCCGGTCTTGTCGAGGGGGAAGTTTTGGTTGTTGAGGTGTTCGCGAACCTTTTGCAGAGGGCTGAGTCGGTTTTGACTCCGTGTTCCGTTGTTTCTTTTTCTGTCTCTTTCTGCGGGGCGCACTCTCTGAGTCTGGCGAATCTGAGGTATCGTAGTCTGCGTCGGAGGTCGATTCGTTGTACGTGGCGGTTTCTGTCTTCGTATCTGCTTCGCCCGTTCGTGGCAGGTCGAGCGACGACTCTTCTTCTGCGAGTGCGCTGAAGACGTCATCGCTGAGTGCAGAGCGATGCATGGAAGAGTTCTGAAAATCGTCAAGAAGCTCTTGAGGTGTTTGATAACGATCCTCGGGTTTCTTAGCCATCAACTGGTGAATCATGATCACGGTTGATTCAGGGACATCGGGATTTTCATCGCGAGGGTCGGGAAGCTTTCCCGAGGAGTGTGCCTGAAGTTTGTTGGTTAAAGACCCTTCAGGATAGGGAGGATGACCGACAACCATCTGATACCAGGTGCATCCGAGCGAATAGAGGTCGCTGCGAATATCGGCCAGACGACTGTTCCGTGCCTGTTCGGGGGCCATATAGTCAACAGTCCCAACTGTCGTCCCCGCGCGGGTAATGTTGGTGTCGTCCGTGTCATCAACAGAGCGTGCCAGTCCCATGTCGGTCAGCTTGGCAACGCCATCATTCCGAATCATGATGTTGGACGGCTTGATATCTCGATGAACGATGTTTTGTTCATGGGCGTGTTGCAATGCCATGGCGACTTGCTTGATCACCTCAGCGGCCCATTTGACGGGCATCCGTTCTCGTTTTTTGAGAATCAGATCCACATCGGTGCCATCAATGTATTCCAGCGCAATATAGAGATATCCATCCGCCTGATCGGCTTCATAGACGCGGACGATGTGTTCGTGTTCCAGATTGGCTGCTGCTTGTGCCTCTGCCTGAAAACGCTTCACCAAAGTTTCGTTGGCCGCTTTATCTCTGGGCAACACCTTCAACGCGACCGCACGCTTTGTTTTAGTGTCGGTAGCCAGTAAGACGGCTCCCATTCCGCCGGCACCCAGCCTTCGCTTGAGTTCGTATTTTCCAATTTGACGGGGAGCTTTCACCCTCCCTTTGGATTTGTTGTCTGGTTTGGAATCCGAGTCGGACATAAGTAACGGCAGATGTTGATCAAGAGGAACACAAGTTGACCGATTTCACGAGTCTTTCGGCAAAGCGTTGTGTGGTATAGAAGTCAGCGAGTGATGTTTGTGAACCCTGGGAAATGATCTCTAAGTATAACGGACCACATAGCTTTCGGTCAAAACTCTGTTCCCGGAATTCTTGCAGATTCCACTCAGTGGCCGGGATTCCAGTAGATATTGAGGAGTCGGCCCGAAACAAGACCCAAATAAAGGCTTTCTCCTGCGGAGGACACCGCTAAAGAGTGAATTGTTTCGGGGGCACTTGCCGCCCAAAGTAATGCTCCCTGAGCATTGATCCAATAAACATGGTTCTCCAGCGTGGCAATGGCCATACGTTCGCCATCAGGGGTCATCGCAATGAGGTGAGGAGTCCCTTCCAGAGCGAATCGCCCGGCCGTTTCGCCGTAGCGATCAAATTTTTGAACACCATGATTAAACATCGCCAGTGATATCAACGATCCGTTCGCGGTGGTCGCCAACTGTCCAACATTCGAAAATGTTTTGTTTCTCCATACGGGGGAACCCTGAAAGTTGTAGCGTCCAATGAATCCGTATTGAGCACAGATAATCAGATCGGTTTCCGTCTCCAAGAATTCGGAAAAATGAATCGGGCGTTCGGTTTCAAATTTCCCGAGCTGTTTACGGTCGGAACGCAGAATATAATTCATGCCGTTTGACAACGAAACGAAGTAATGTTCTCCGAACGGAGAGACGGCTGCCGAGGTCGCCGCTTCGCTCAGATCGACCGACCATTCGATTTTGAGAGCGGGTGTCAACGAGACGACTCTGTTCTCTCCCAGAATGGCAATGCCGGCGGTTCCTCTGCGCGACCAGGCGAGATTCCGAATCTCTTGAAAGCCACGCATCATGCTGAGGATTTTTCCACCTCGGTCAAACAGGTACAACCCACCCGATTGATCGGCAACCAATAACGTCCCCGCTTCACCCGAATAGGCCATCGATTGCAACGGGGCATCGATGACAGACGACCATCGTAATTGAGGAGGACGACCGGGACCGTCACTCAACCATTGTAAACTGGGAGAATTCATACGGATATCGTAATGCGAGAGAGAGGCGAATCGATATCACCACTCGCCGAGAATCTGCGTTGCTTGAGAAAAAAGTCTGCCTCATAAAAAAAACAGTCCGCCTGGCACATCATTGCAGGCGGACTGTTCTCGATAAACGTGCGAAAGCCACACACGTTATTCGGGAGTCATCCGACGAGGACTATTCCCGAGAAATGGGTCAGGGGGCGAGACTCGTATCGTTGCGAGTCAAAGCCCAATATTCGTTGCTGGAGCGAAGGATTTCGACGCCACGAGCAATGTCGTTATCATCCAGAGCGTTGAGGGTTTCCGGTCCACGATAGAAGCTGGTGAACTCATCCGGTTTCTCGACGACCACGTTCGGCTTGATCCCCACATTGGAGTAATTCTTCCCTTGAGGACTGTAAAACTTTGCGGTCGTCAAACGAATTCCTGTGGAGTGATCGGCATTGAAAATCGATTGCACCGACCATTTACCATAAGACTGACGACCCAACAGTAGCCCGCGACGGTGATCGAAGATTGCACCCGCTGCAATTTCCGAAGCTGATGCCGAGTTGGAATCGATGAGCACGATCAGAGGCATCGACCAGGTTCCCGCCGAATGAGCCGAGTAAGACCAGTCTTCGCTACTGTGTCGGCCGCGTGTCGAAACAATGGTTCCTTCATCGAGGAAACGATCCAGAACCTCTACGGCAGCGGTCAGCAATCCTCCTGGATTACCGCGGAGGTCCCAGATCAATGATTTCATACCGCGTGAATCAAGTTCACGAAGAGCCGCGTCGAGTTCCTGAGCTGAGGTCTTCTGGAAGGCGGTCATCTTGATGTATCCAATTTTACGATCTTGATCGACCATTTTGACAACAGGAATACTTCGCACCAAAACGGGGCGGCGAGTGAAAGAGATTGGCCCGCGAACTTCACCTTGTTGATTGGCGAGAGTCAGTTGGATGCGACTTTCTTCTGGACCTTTCAGTAACTTGGCCGCTTCTTCAGTTGTCCAGTTGCGGCAATCACGTCCTTCAATAGCAACGATATAGTCACCAGGCTTTGCACCACCCCGTTCAGCCGGGCTGTTAGGCAGGACATTGACCAGCAACATTCCTTTGCTTTCTTCGGCTTTCATTTCGATGCCGAGTCCGACAAATTCGCCGTCGATATTCGCATAGAGGGCTTTCAGCTTTTCGGGAGTCAATACCATCGAGTAATCGTCGAGGACATTGGTACCGCCGAAGACGTATTCAAGTACGACAGCGGTTGCAGGAATTGCCAATCGTTTTTGGCAGAGAGTGGCGATTTCTTTCATTAACGCGTGGCCATCAGCCTGTGAACCGAGCGGTTTATTCCAGTATTGTTCACGCAGAAACCGTCGCAACGCCCGAACAGAGGCATCGTCGCGATTCAGTCGATGGTGAGCCAGGAAGTGATCGTTGGCGAGAGCCAAGTAGAGGGATTCGGTGCCATGAGCGACAAACGATGTGACATCGATCCGTTCGACATATCGGCCAGAGATCATGTTGTACACATTGTCCCACTCTGCCAATGCCTTCTGAGGCTCCAGTTTGAGCATGTCGGCTTCAAAGCTGTTGTCGAGATATCGACGTTGAATGGAGAAATGAATCTTGGAGCGACGTAATCCAAATTGGAGTTGATCGCTTTGGGGCCATTCTTTGAGAGCGTCTTTGTAATGTTCAATGGCGGCGAGCCATTTACGTTCCAGTTCCAGATCGACACCCGTCGAAATGGCGGAGCTTGCGGAAGCCAGTTTGACCGATTCCGCATTCACAGCGAAAGAAGAAAAGAGTCCGGTAGTGAGAACAACAATCAGAGTGCAACAGAACACCGATATCGGCTTGCTGCGAGGTCCACGAGAAAAGAACATGATGTTTGGCTTTCTTCAACCGATACGGCGGCTGTGACCGGTTCCGGGGACGGAACAAATTCTTCCCCCATGTGCTGCCTCCTTTCGCAGGGGTGATGGAATTGTTGTCCAGCTCCTCATGAGCCTGACCCGTTGCCCAATCATGCCTCATAAATCCTTCGTCTCCAAATACTCTCTGCGCGAAGCAATTATTCCCGAGTGATCGTGGACCTGAATACTTTCACTCATTGGTATGATTGTGGGCACTGGAATAAACGAACCTGTCTTTCAGTGATACACTGTGACAGTCACGGAAAGTTTGATGCGCGAAACATCAGCAAGGCAGGTAAGCAGAGTTAAGTTTGACTTCTATGATGGTCGTGACCACACTAAAAGCGACTTTGAAGAAAACTTTGGTGCCCAAGTATTCTTTTTGAGCGCGCGGAGGTTTTTTTCTGAAGAACCCCACCGGGAACTGTCTCTCCCCCAGTTTCAGACCGGAAACCAGTTCGTAGATGACCGCCAGTTTTGACAACAAAAATTCCACACGAGAAAAATTCCACACGAGGAACACCATGAGCACTCCCGACTATCGTTTTGGCACGAATTGCATCCATGCCGGTCAAGAGCCCGACCCGACAACCGGATCACGAGCGGTCCCCATTTATCAAACGACCTCGTTTGTCTTTGACGATACGGATCACGCCGCGCGACTGTTCGGATTGGAAGAGTTCGGCAATATTTACAGCCGCATCATGAATCCCACATGTGATGTCCTGGAAAAGCGGCTCGCCACACTCGAAGGGGGATCAGCCGGATTAGCGGTCGCTTCGGGACAAGCTGCTGAGACATTGGCGATCTTGAACATCGCATCTGCCGGTCAGAATATTGTCTCGTCAACCAGCCTGTATGGGGGGACGTATAATCTGTTCCATTACACGTTGCCCAAAATGGGAATAAGCGCGAAGTTTGTCGATCAAAGCGATCCCGAAAACTTTCGTGCGGCTATCGATGAAAACACGCGCTGTCTGTATGTCGAAACCATCGGTAACCCCCGCGTTGATGTCCCTGATCTGGAAGCCATCGCGGCAATTGCTCATGAAGCAGGTATCCCGTTGATTGTCGACAATACGCTCGCTTCGCCGGCGTTGTGTCGTCCCTTTGAGCATGGTGCCGACATCGTTTTGCATTCCTGCACGAAATTCATTGGTGGACACGGAACTTCCATTGGCGGAATCATTATCGAGAAAGGGGACTTCCCCTGGGATAACGGCAAGTTTCCTGAGATGACGGAACCCGATCCCAGTTATCACGGCATGAAATACTTTGAATCGTTTTCGCCGTTAAAAATGGTTTATCTGCTCAAAGCACGCACGCAAGGTCTGCGAGATCTCGGCGCCTCGATGAGCCCTTTCAATGCATTTCAGTTCCTGCAAGGACTGGAAACGCTGCATCTTCGCATGGAACGACATAGTACGAACGCTTTGGAAGTTGCCAGATTTCTTGAGTCACATCCCAAAATTTCCTGGGTCAATTACACCGGATTGGAATCGCATCCGAGTTACGAACTCGGCAAGAAGTATCTCCCCAATGGATGCGGAGCCATTTTGGGCTTCGGGATTCAGGGAAGTTCGCCGGAAGAGCAGCAGGCGAATGGTGTGAAGCTGATCAATCAAGTGAGCCTGTTTTCACATCTCGCCAATGTGGGAGACAGCAAGTCGTTGATTATTCACCCCAGCAGTACAACACATCAGCAATTGACTCTGGAAGAGCAAACTTCCAGCGGCGTGACGCCTGACTTTATTCGACTCTCCATCGGAACCGAAGATTGTGCCGACTTAATCGATGATCTCAAACATGCACTCGACACGGTTTGAGCTCAGAGAAACTCGTTCTTCAGAGACCACGGGGGCTGCTGCGACAAACGGCAAAGATCGCAGCACCTCCGAGGACGGCGAAAATAATTGACTCTTTCACATAGCTTTTTGTGTTGAGCTGTACAACAACACCGTTGTTTGCTGCGCCTTCTGCGGGGGCGGCGTCCTGGGCGAGACACAAGGTTGTTCCCAGGCAAAGGACACCAGTCGCAAGACAGACTTGCAGAAGTTGACGTGAGTGACGATGGAGCTTGTTCATCCTGCAACCTTTTCCTTGGAGGGAGTGTCGGCCTGATTCAAGAGGATGTCTTCGATACGGAATCGAAGTTCCCGATAGTCTTGTGCCGAGAGATCGACAGTTTCCCAACTGTGCGATCTCATTCGTGTACGGCGACGATAATCGTCCAACCACACGCCATAAAACGCATAATACCGCTCTTTGTGGCAAAAGAAAGGGGCCAGTTCCGGGAAGCGAGCCGGTTGGTCGGTTTCATAGGCAAAAACCAACAAGCCTCGAAAGTTCTCTCCGAACAATGATTCCCAGCAGGAAATTTGTTTCAGATCGGCAGCCGGCGTCCAGTTATTCCATTTTGCGGTGGTCGATCGTTCCGATCCGGGAAATTGTCGCCCCTTAATGTCGATCAGCAAGCGATCTCCCTGAGGGGGTGAAACGATAAAATCGAGAGATTTGAGACTCCCATCTGCGATCAACGAGCGTTTCTTTTCATCGACCATCACATACGGAAGACGGGCGGCCCTCAACCACGATTCAAAAGCCGCTTCGTAATGATGGTGTCGTTGACCCACAGAAAGACTCGCTTCACAGGGGAATGATTTGTTCCAACCGGAATCTCATCCCTATTGAAGCAAAATCTGTTCGTCTGTTCAATCGTTTTTTGCCAGCAGGTCGGTCAAATAGCTCGTGAGATCACTTTCGGCAACCGGATTTTGTTCTCCACTCTGGAGGTCTTTTACCTGCCACTGTCCAGAAGATCGCTCTTCTTCACCGGCGATTAAGACCAGCGGAATCCCTTTTTTGTCGGCGTATTGGAACTGCTTTCCGAGTTTCTTCTGATCGGTATAAACTTCGACGGAAAGTCCATTTTCTCGGAGTTTTTTGGCGATACGGAAGGAATCGGCGACCCATGCCGGATCGAACACGGTCACCAATATCTGACTGGGGGTTGAGGAAAGTTCCAGTTTGCCGAGTTCTTCCATCGCGGCCAATAATCGGTCGAGACCCAAACTCGCACCGACTCCCGGTAGTGGTTGTGAACTGAATAGTTCGGCAAGATTATCGTACCGACCTCCCGAACAGACCGAGCCAATGCCGGGCAGTTCGTCGAGGAAGGTTTCGTAGATCGTCCCGGTGTAATAATCCAGTCCGCGGGCAATCGAGAGATCGAGGTTGATACGGGATGCTGGCAAGCCGGCAGTCGTCGCCACTTCAAACAATTCCCGAAGCTGGGCGATCCCTGTCTCTCCCGTCTCCTTTCCACTGACCATCTGTTCGACTTGAGTCAGGAGTTCTGCAGGAGTTCCCGTCAGCTCGGCGAAGTCTAAAACCTGTTCTGCTTGTGCAGAAGAAATCGATTGACCTTCCATCTCTGCAAGGACGGCGTCGCGTCCGATTTTCGGAAGTTTGTCGAGCGCCCGTAGTACGCTGACGCTTTGTTCGGTCAGTTCCAGTTTCTGGAGCAAGCCGTTTAAGACTTTTCGATTATTGACTCGAATCTGAAATTCACCGCAGCCGATGCGATCCATCAGTTCGTGGATCACCATTAAGGTCTCGATGTCCGCCGCGTTGGAAGTGGTGCCGATGGTGTCGAAATCACACTGGACAAATTCCCGGTAGCGACCTTTTTGCGGTTTCTCAGCCCGCCAGACAGAGCCCAGGTGGTAGCGTTTGAAGGGTGTCCCCAATTCGTTGAGATGTTGCGCGGCGAAACGGGCAAACGGAACCGTCAAATCGAACCGCATTGAGACGTCGCGATTCCCCTGATCGGTGAATCGAAACATCTGCTTGTCCGATTCGTCTCCCCCTTTACCGAGCAGGATTTCCGTATATTCCAGTGCCGGCGTGTCGATTGGGGCAAAGCCAAAACTGCGATACACGTCGCGTGCCGTTTGCATCAACTGTTCGCGAGCCAACATACTCTCGGGGAGAAAGTCACGGAATCCTTTGAGGGTTTGCGGTTTGATTTTGCTCACGGCAGATCGATATTTTCTGTGGATAGAGGTGGTGTGTCATTGTTACTCACGAAGGATTCTCGTGAAAATAGATCGAACAGAATCCGACATTGTTGGCTGACGAGTTGTTGGACACGGAATAAAGTGTACGAGTTCGTGACTGCGAACGAGTCGTTCAATTTGCGACTGGTTTCAATTCATCACGTTTCAATTCATCACTGTAACCAGAGGCAACTGAGTGTTTTTTCGTTTCGACGGTTTGCTCATCGGCAGCACGGCTTCTGCATACTCCCACAATTGATCGGGAGTCTCGAACAATTTTTCGTAGCAAGCGTCGTCATCGTACTCGCAGTTGTCTGTTGAGTAGTCTCGACAGATTTGAGGCCGCGTCTCATAGATGCCACAACGGTTGTCTTCCAGCAAATGATTGCAGCGATTGTGAACCATCAGAAACCAGACACCATCTTCGACAAACACGGAAACCTGTCCGTGAACCATGTACCAGCGAATGAAATCGAAGTCGGCTTTAGCTTTGGGAGCTTCAATCTCCAGTGCAAAGTATTGGCAGCATTTCGCCGAGCAATACTGACACAACACCTCACCCTCGGGAAGTTTTTCGCGAGGCATCTGGGGCAATTGAGGAGGGGCGACTGTCGCCATATTCAAGATCCTTCGTTTGACGGTGGGAGTGATGTCTGCGATGTTCGACGAAACATAAGATCACAGTCGTGGAAATGACTGTAAAAACTGTTCTGGTTGCATGTTAACGCTCCGACGGCTCAGGAAAAACCGTCGATAGGAACCAATTTGGTCAATTTTCGGCACTCGAAGCCTCTCGGCTAACTGGTCAGTCACCGGAAGACCCGCCAGATCACCACCCAAGCTTAACTGCCGGGCATCTCGTTTGGAGGCGTAAATCTGTAACGACTGTGACGAATCTGCCGAATGCATCTTGTCCAGAACCCGTCGTTCGGCTGTTTCTGCTTGACCACACAGATTTGCACGCCATAAGATGGTATTATCTTCATGGAGTGATTGTCGTTACGACTCTTCCGGTCGGATTCCGATCAGACGGTTCCCCGGAATTCATGCAGGAAAGCCTGTCCTCTGAGAATCGTCCATGTCGATAATCAGAAGCAGAGATTTTCGTTTCCGTTCAAGTTGAAGGCCCGACATGCATATTACTGGAAAAATTTGTGCCTGGGTGCTGGTGGCGCTGGTCATCGGTGCTGTTGTGATGACCGGGCAGGCAATTAATGTCCGCAGCAGTTGGCTTCAGAAGGCGGACACTCTGACGGCTGCGAACGCTGTGAAAAAAGAGAGCGTGATCAAAAAAGAGGCCGAGCTGAAACAATTGGTTGCTGATCGGGCACTGTTGATGCGAGGTTGGGGGCGTCCTTTTGCTGCCAAAAACGTGACCGTCAGCAATCCTCAAACAGGCATGATCAATGTCGATTTGGGATCGCGTGATGGATTGCAAGTTGTGAGTGCCGAAGCCCCTCCCGTTGTTTATGGCTTCTTCATTCCACAAAATGGTCCCTCGCGATACATCGGTCCTTTTCAGGTGACCGACCTTCGCGACTCTAACTCGGTGATGCAATTCAACAAATTCCCCCGAACAGGCGACATTCAAACCTGGCAACAGGGTGCCTGGCGATTCTGGCAACGACTGCCGACTCAATACAACAATCGTTACGAAAACCAATGGAATTCTCTGATCTCGGCTGACGAACGACTTAATCAGGCCATCAAGCTTGATGAAGTTGTCACTGCACAACAAGCACGTTCCAACGAGCAAATTGCAGAGCGTGTTGATGAACTCAAAGGTGGCGAGAAACTTCCCACTGCGGAAGATTTGCCACCAGAAGATCTGGGAGGACTCGTCAAAGCACTCTCGAATGCAGAGGCAGCCCGGAATGTTGTGCTGATCAATGTCGATCAATTGCGCAGAAACATTCACGCCGCTCAGGAAAAATTGCAAACGCTGCTGGTCCAAAGCCAGCAGCTTGTCGAGAAACTCCCTCAACCGAGCGTCGATACAGCAGCGAACTGATTCTTCGAATGCACCGGTTAACGACTCGAACCGTCGTCTCCGAGAATCGGCGACACCCATCAATATTGAGGTGAATCCTCGATGATTGCTATTCACTCACCATTTACGGGACGGATCCGATGGGGTTGGAAAACCGCGACTACTTGAGAGACGAAGCCCGACGTTATGGAGATGGCGGCGGCGGTGGTTTCGGAGTGCGCTCCTCTTTTTCTGATCAGTGGGCCATCAAGGTCATCATCATGATCAATGTGGTGGTTTGGCTTTTGCAACTGGTCACAGCCAAACCGGGAGAAGGAGGGGGGGGAGGAATCACTTCGTGGCTCTCTCTCTCGCTCAGCGATCTCGGCTCCTTTCAAATCTGGCGTTTACTCTCGTATGGATTCTGTCACGCGGTTGAAGGTGATGGTGCAGTTTGGCATATCGTCTTTAATATGCTGTTTCTGTGGATGTTTGGTCGGATGGTCGAAGGGATTTACGGCTCCCGGGAATTTCTGGTCTTCTATCTGACGGGAATCGTCTTTAGTGGGATTGCTCAGATCGTCTTTATGGGACTCATGGGATATCCCGCGAGCGGAACCATCGGTGCCTCGGGCGGTGTGAATGCCGTCGTCATCCTGACTGCCATGCATTTTCCCAATGTCAAAGTTCTGCTGTTCTTTATCCTTCCCATACCTCTTTGGGGACTGGCCGCCTTCAAGGTCGGTATGGACTCTTTGGGCCTGATCAATTTCATCTCGGGTCGCGGACTCAATGATAATGTCGCACATGCCGCCCATCTTGGTGGTGCCGCGTTTGGCTATCTCTATTTCGTACGTGGTTGGAGAGTGTCGCCATTGCTGCAAAAATTTGAAACCTGGACCAAACCTGTTTCGACGATGCAGCGTAAGATGCGTGACAAAAAACGAAAAAAAGAGTTACAGGTTTTCGAACCCAATGACGACGATCTACGCGAAGACGTGGACCGCATTTTGGCAAAGATTAAGGCCGAGGGAGAATCGAGCCTGTCTGACGACGAACGCGAGACGTTGGAACGAGCCAGCCGAGTCTTTCGGGGGCGGTAAGAACTATGCCTGCTTCCGTTCGCCTCATAGTTTGGTTGCTGTCCGCATTGTTGGTTCCCATTGTCCCCTTTCTCATTCTGGGAGAGGGATTTGAACAGCGACTTCTCGCCTGGTTAGAAAGCGGCCTTCCCGCGGAACAAATCGCACTCGGACTGTGTGGTTTGCTCACGGTGGACTTGTTGCTACCTGTTCCGTCAACTGCTGTCACCACTTACGCCGGTGGAGTGTTGCCGTGGGGCTTGGCTTTTCTGTGTGCCTTTACAGGATTATCCGCCGGTCATTTGATTGGGTTCAGTTTGTCCCGAATTCTGGGGCGTCCCTTTGCCGAACGCTGGGCCAAGCCGGATGATCTCAAACAACTCGATCAGTTCAGTCTCAAATATGGACCTGTCGCGCTGATTGCCACACGCGCATTGCCACTTTTGTCAGAAGCGAGTGTCTTGCTGTTGGGACTGACTCGACTACCAATCTGGTTGGCGGCAACAGCCATCATTATGAGCAATGCCGTGATTGCCGCGGTGTACGTCTCTGTCGGTGCCTGGTTTCAGGGTTCTCCAGCATTGATCTACGCCATCATCGGCTCGGCAATCGTGCCTTTGATACCGTTATGGTGGATCCGAAAGATTGGCCGTCAAATTCCAAGTGACGTCGAGGGTGTGGAAAGCATCATAGTGGTCGAGGAAGAAGAAGAGATGCCAAAGAAAAAAGATTTGTAGGGCAGGGGCCTCCCTGCCGAGAGTCTTCACCCGCAATGGATGCAGAGGATCAACTGACCGGTAACAGTTCCTGAATGGGTTCACCGAAAGGAAGAATGGGCATCGGTCGGCCACTATAATCGGGGAACGTCAATTCGGTATCGATCCCCAAGTGACGATAAACGGTAGCCCATAAATCGTTGGGAGTGAGCGGGTGATCTTTGGGATTTTCGCCCTTGGAGTTGGTCGAACCGATGATTTGTCCCGTTCGCATGCCACCCCCGGAGATCAACAACGACATCGCCGAAGGCCAATGATCGCGACCCGGTTGCATCACGCCGGAAGAAGTCCCTTTTTGTGTGGAGAGGCGCGGAGTGCGTCCGAATTCTCCCGTCACGATCACCATTACATTTTTATCGAGCCCACGTTGATGAACGTCTTCGATCAATGCACTGATGGTCTGATCGAAGATTGGTAGTCGGAACTTGGCGTCATCAAAAATATGGCCATTCACGGCGTGTGAATCCCAGTTATAGAGAACTCCCTGCGGGAACGACTCTCCCTGTTTCATCGGGTTTTCCATGACCATTGTCACAAAACTGCTGCCCGCTTCGACCAGCCGACGTGCCATCAATGCACGTTGTCCCCAAGGATGCATTCCATAACGGTCTCGCACCTCTTGCGGTTCTTGTGACAAGTCGAACGCTTCTCTCGATTTGTCGCTCGTCAATAAGTCGAGAGCCTGTTGTCCGAATTGATCCATGGCCGACATCGCACCCGAACGGTCGATGCTACGTTGAACATTATCAAGATGTTTCAGCAATCGTTGCCGATCATCGATACTGTTGGCAACACGTTCCGAAAGTTTGAGGTTCGGCACTTCAAAATTTGACTCGTTGGGATGTCCGGGAATAATGAACGGTGTGTAGGCGGGACCGAGATAAGCCGACCCCATCGCAAACACATCGACTCCCTGACGACCGTTGTTGGTACCCGAGACATAATTCGGGAGCCCCACTTGATACTGCTCGCGCATCTTGGCCACAATCGAACCCACTGCGGGAGCATCGTTGACGGTGTTCACGGGTGTCTTGGGGACACGTCCCGTCATAAAGCGTTTATGACCGCCACCATGATCGGCAAAGTTGTGTGAGATCGAACGGACAAGATTGTATTGATGGCCACACGCTGCAAGTTTCGGCAACAGCTCGCAAATCTCCATGCCGGGAACTGTGGTCGAGATTGGTCGAAATTCTCCCCGATAATCGGAGGGAGCTTCCGGCTTCATGTCGAACGTCTCCATATGAGGAGGCCCGCCGGGCAACCACACGAAAATCACTGAGGTGTCGGGAGGCGTGACAATGGGCTGAGTGGCATTGGCGGCCATTGAACTCAACCGCATGTGATCGGCCAGTGATAATCCCGCCAGGCCGAGAGTCCCCCATTGCAGAACATCGCGTCGGCTGGGTCCTGCACAACGATGAAACTTGGGATTTGCGGGAGCGTCTTTTCGACTCATGGGCTTGAGCCTCGATAAAGCGGGAGGGAACTGAAGGAACATATCGACTTCTATTGATGATTATCGTCATTTGAGGGGGGGATTGTCAATGATTCTTTGTGAGAGGCCGATCTTCGGAATTTCAGGAAAGTCCTGTAAAAACCGTTAGTTACGTTCTATAGACGGTGATACTCTAGAGTAGTGTCTCACACAGATGAGTGATTATCTGGTTGAACGAATCACTTTGTTGTGATTATTTTTAGATTGCGTTGATGAATTCCTTCTCTTCCTCTGGAGGAGAAGGTGCCCGAAGGGCGGATGAGGAGGTCGTTGAACCGAGATGGATCCCCTCCTCACCCCGGCCCTCTCCTCCAGAGGAGGAGAGGGTGGCATGCAAGTTGGCAAGATCATCAAACACTGACTAAAGGCCCCGCGATCGAGGCCCACCCTAATAGTCCCCCATAAAACTGCGACACTACACTAGTATATAAGTTCCTGTTCTGTGTCGAAGCTTGAGATCACTATGAGACTGACAGCACCCGATCTGGTTTACGGTTTCGGAGTCATGATCGGAATTTCTTTCGCCCTCTTCCTGTTGGGCATTGTGATCGACGGTCGCGTCTCTCGGAAAACAAGCCTGGCTTTGCTCTCCACTTGTGTCGGCTTGATCGTGCTCTATCTGTTCTATCTCTGGGACGACATTCTGCTCGCCAACCTGCTCCCTTTCAGTAATCTGATCGTCATTGGGAATTGGTTGCCGCCGATGACCGGGTTGATTGCCGGCATCGCCTGGAAAAGTATGCCGGGATCGTTGCGTCGTCGGAATGGTTACACGGCTGTCGAAATTCTGATTGCCGGCATTGCAATGTTACTCCCGGTCTGGGGAACGGCTCCCGAATGCGAAGAACATTGGGATGGTCAAATTTGTCGCCAAACATCGGCGATCACCTGCACGGCGGCTTGTGCTGCCACATTGTTGAAATTGCACGGGATCGAGACCAGTGAGCAGGAGATGGCAGAATTGTGCTTAACCAATGGATCGGGGACTTCCTGGCAAGGTTTGTATCGAGGGCTCTCTTTGAAAACGAAGGGAAGCAATCTGGGGGTTGAAGTTCTGCCTTGTGAGCCGAGTGACTTGGCATTATTGACTCATTCCAATGCGATCTTGTCCGCCGGAATCCCCACAGGAATGAAGGATGTTCCTGCGATTTACACAGAGCAATACGGCTGGGAAGTGGGAGAACTGCACTCCGTCGTCTTCTTTGGTTTCAATCAAGAAGGCTACGCGATCATTGGAGACCCTGAGGTTGGCATGGAGATCTGGTCATGGGAAGATCTTCAAATTTTGGTCAGAGGGCGTGCGATTCGACTGATCCATCACGAAACTCAACTTCCCTCCAAATTGACCGTTCATCGAGAATAGGTCTGCCCACTTGCTTGATCCTCGACTTTGAATAGTGCTACGTTGCATGCGTGAGTCTCTATTTCTCGTTGTTATGTCCCAGTTATGTCCCATTGACCGAATCGAGTACCGATGATTCGTCGTCGCTTTCATGAGTTTGCCACCGCGTTTGAGTTAAAAACCACCGGGAAGTGGTTTTTGCTGTCATCGTTGATTGGCTGTGCCGCCGGCTTTGGGGCAATTCTATTTCAGCGATTGACAGAAATCGTCGTTGAATTCTCGTTAGCCCATTTCGCCAACTATCTCCCCGGAGAAGCCATTGGCGAGCCCGCCAGTATCGAAATCGACCCGACACTGTTTTCGCCATGGATGATTGTGCTCGTCATGACGGTCGGCGGATTGCTCTCGGGAATTCTGGTTTACACGTTCGCTCCTGAAGCGGAAGGTCATGGCACCGATGCCGCCATCGATTCCTTCCATAATCGGCGCGGAAAAATCAATTGGAGAATTCCGCTGGTGAAAACAGTCGCTTCGGCGCTCACTTTGGGAAGCGGCGGATCAGCGGGACGCGAAGGCCCCATTGCGCAGATCGGAGCCGGGTTTGGGTCTTTGCTGGCGACTCGATTGAGGCTCAGTGCGCGTGACAGGCGGATCATGTTGGCCGCCGGGATGGCTGCCGGTGTGGGGGCGATCTTTCGCGCTCCTCTCGCTGGGGCGTTGTTTGCCGGAGAGATTTTTTATCGCGATGGAGATCTCGAATCCGATGTCATTGTCCCGGCTGCAATCTCATCAATTATCAGTTATTCCGTGTACAGTATGACCTTACCCACCGAATTGCGTTTTCTACCTCTGTTCGGTGCGCCGCCCGAATTTGTTCGTTCGACGATGTGGGATCTGATTCCGTTCGGATTGTTATCGATCATCCTGGTTTTGGTCGGAATTCTGTATATCAAAGTCTTTTACGGGACACATCGTCTCTTTGCAAAGCTGCCCGTCAAAAAGCATTTTCGACCTGCCATTGGTGCTGGACTTGCCGGTTTGTTGGCAATGGGTCTGTACTACGGATTTGCGGAAAATCTCCAACTGCTGGCTGTGTTGTCCACGGGTTATGGAGTCCTTCAAGGAGCCCTTACGGATGCCTCAACGGTCGCTCCGGTGATTCTTTTAACTGTCGCATTTTTCAAGATCATCACCACATCGTTGACGATCAGTTCGGGTGGGTCGGGAGGTGTCTTTGGTCCGTCGATGGTCATCGGAGGATGTCTGGGGGGAGCTGTCGGCCAACTGTTCGCCAAATACGGGCCCGAATGGTGGACGGTTCAACCGGAAAGTTACGCTATTGTGGGAATGGCGGGTTTCTTTGCTGGCATCGCACACGCTCCCTTCTCGACCATCATCATGGTTTCGGAAATGACGGGAAGTTATCACCTCTTGTTGCCCACGATGTGGGTCTCAACATTCTGCTTCCTGTTCTCACGGCGTTGGACCATCTACATCAAACAGGTTCCCAGCCGGCTGGAGTCATCCGCACACCTCGGAGACTTTATTATCGATTTACTGGAAGGAATTCTGGTTGAAGATGTTTATCAGAAAAATCGAGAGCTGTGCTTCGTCCATGAATCGATGTCGATGGAGGACATTGTTCACTTGTTGTCCGAGAACGAGCAACAATATTTCCCGGTCGTGAATGATGATCAAAAAGTGATCGGTATCTTTTCTGCCAACGATGTTCGCGCTTATCTGTATGATGAAACGATCTGGCGACTGGCCAATGCGGGAGATGTCATGGTGACTAATCTTGTCACCCTTTCGCCGTCAGACGACTTGAATTCTGCCATGCAGAAATTCACCTCTCTCAACCTCGAAGAACTTCCCGTTCTCGATCCCGATGATCCCGGAAAACTGCTCGGCATGCTCCGCCGTAAAGAAACCATAGCCGCTTACAATCAGCGGATGGTCGAACTCAAGCAGAAGATGAAAGATCAAGAATGAGTGATACACCTTAAGGTGATCGGGTTAAAGAGGTTACGAGGTTTGTTGATTTTTTGAATCATGCGAGTGGTTTCCGTGGATCTAAGTCAACGATCCCGCTTGGTCAAGAATTCCGCTCTTCGTCTCGTCAGCTGCAATAACGCTTTGAATCTCGGGATTCTTGAGCATTTTTTGTCAATCTAGGGTTTTTCCTGAAATTGGCGCAGGGGTTGCATCTAGTCTTGTCTCATGTAAAGCGGACCAAGTCATCCAGAGTGTCCGTCCTCAACAAGATGATCCCGAAAAACGAGGAAAACCCGATGCAAACGCCTTTGATGTCAAAACGACGCCGAAAACGACTCTCCATTTCTTGTGAAAATGGTATCACCCTCATCAGTTTGGGTGAGATGGAAATTTGGGATGGTGCCGACCTGGCCCTGATCCGAGATACTCTGTTCGAGCAAATTCTGGACTTCGAACAACGCGATCTCGCGTTGGACATGAAGACCGTGAAATACATCCCCAGCGGTTTCTTCGGAATGTTGGGCGATTGGAAAGATCGCGGCATCAGCATCACCGTTTTAGGTGTGCAGCCCAATGTGGCCAACATGTTGTGGTTCCAACAGTTCTTCACAGAGTTCCGTCCCGGTTACTTCCGACTGGAAGCGGAGCCAAACTTTCTGATGGAACATGTCTTCCGTGATGACGAAGCCGATGCAGCACATGTTGACGAACAGATCGCCAACGGAGAGTGGGAAGATTCTTCTGCCAGCGTCATCGAAGAAGCAATGGCTTGCTAAGCTAGCAGTCAAGTCTTGAAGCCGTTGGTGGAAGAATAGTTCCAATGGGCATCCCTCGACGACATCGATTCAGTCGTCGAGAGGTATCTAAGAACTGAGTGGAGATCGGGATCTCAACTCTTGGTTTGATACATGATCCGTCCACAGGAACGACAAAACATCACCTTGCCCATATTCAGATGGACCTTCTCTTGAGGAGCAACGATCGCGTAGCACGCGGTGCAAGCGTCGTTTTCGACTTCCGACAGACAGCTTGCTCCGTGAGCATCAACAAGCCGACGATATTGGTCCATCATCGCGGCGGGTAACTCTTTTTCCAAAACGGCCAGTTCAGCTTCCAGTTTTCCGGCGTCCTCTTCCAGTCCATCTCGGGTCGCGTCTACTTGTTGTTTTGTTTCTAGAATTTGCGCTTCCTGATCTTTCATGGCTTCTTCGGTCGCCTCGATGTCTTGAAGCCGTTTATCGACCTTTTCCAATGCTTCCAGAATCTCATCTTCGAGCACGCTGTTCGCCATGTTGTCGGCGGCGATTTGCGAACTGATGATCTGGTACTCTTTATTCGAGGCGGCGGCGTTCAACTTTCCCTGAAGATCCTGAATTTTGGCTTCGTTCGATTTCAGTTGCAGAGACTTACCGTCGGCGGCTTTTCGCAATTCTGTAAGTGACTCTTTCAGCGTATCTCGTTCGGCCTGTTTCTGGCTCAGAAGTTTTTCCTGAGCGGCAATTTTGCGTGGGCCGCGATCAAGTTGATTACGGACGGCTTCCAGCTTTTGGTGGAGCTGGTGCATCTCCGGCAGTAAATCCGTGGTTTTATCCATAGTGATTCTCTGTGAGGCTGTTTGCCCGGGCGGTGTCGTTATTCAAAGATCAAAGAGCTTATACTACGTTTGCACGGCGCAAAAAACAAACGCCGACCATTTCTGATCAGCGTTTGCGTCTAGTTCAGTCTCAAATCGAAGGATTCGCTTATTCCGCCAATTCGGTCAGTTGGTCCGATCCGGCAACAGCCGCCAATCCATCGAGAAAGCCTTTCAATTGCTTACTCCGAACAGGGTGCTGTAACTTGCGGACCGCTTTGGCTTCAATCTGACGCACACGTTCGCGGGTCACTTTGAAGATGCGTCCCACTTCTTCGAGGGTGTAGGTATAGCCATCACCCAGGCCGTATCGAAGCTTGATGATTTCCCGTTCGCGGTAAGTCAGAGTCTTCAGGACAGAATCGATTTTGTCCTTCAGCATCTCTTGCGTGGCTGCGTTGACAGGGCTTTCGCTTCCCTCGTCTTCGATGAAGTCGCCGAAGTAGCTGTCTTCGCTTTCACCAACCGGTCGGTCGAGACTGATCGGATGACGAGAGATTTTCAGCACGCGACGGGTTTCTTCCAGAGAAACTTCAGCCGCTGTAGCGGTCTCTTCGATGGTCGGTTCGCGACCGAGTTCTTGCAGCAGTTGCTTGCTGACCTTACGCAGTTTCGACATCGTTTCGATCATGTGGACGGGAATCCGAATCGTACGAGCCTGGTCGGCAATGGCGCGAGTGATCGCTTGACGAATCCACCAAGTCGCGTAGGTGGAAAATTTGTATCCGCGACGGTATTCGTATTTGTCGACCGCACGCATCAGGCCGGTGTTCCCTTCCTGAATCAAGTCGAGGAAGCTGAGACCACGGTTGCGGTACTTCTTGGCAATCGAAACAACCAAGCGAAGGTTACCGCCCGAAAGTTCACGCATCGCCTGTTCGTAGGCCGCGTATCGTTCGTCGATTTTTCGAACCCGAGTCCGCAAGGTTTCGGGAGTCTCGAAGGTCATCAACATCAGGTCTTGCAATTCACGTTGCAGGTTGGCTTTTTCTTCTTTGGCCGACTTCAGATTCTTTAAGCCGTTGATCTGACGTTGCAATTCTTTCATGCGACGACTGATTTGATTGAGGCGTTGCATACAAGGTTGCAGGCGTTGCGTTCGCAGACTCAACTCTTCGACCAATGTAACCATTTTACGACGGCGAACAATCAAAGTTTCCCAAGCAGCATCCCGTTCTTTCTTCGACAGATCGGGAGAACTGATCATCTGAAAATCGGCTTCGTTTTGCTGACGCAAATGTGCGAGCGTTTTCAGGTTGTGGGGCATACGTCCGAGAATTTGATTCTTCTCGAGACCTTCCGTCACAGAGACTTTGATCGTACGGTCGAACGGCAGGTCGCCGACATGCACTTTCGTCAGAATGTCGAAAGCGGTCTTCATCGCGTAATCGCTTTCCAGCAATTGACGACGGAACCGTTTCCGAGTGATCTCGATCTTCTTGGCGAGAGAAATTTCCTGCTCGCGAGTCAGCAAAGGAATCTCACCCATCTGCGTGAGATACATTCTCACGGGGTCATCGATACGACGTGTTCGATCTTCCGGGGCCAGTTCGTTGTCTTTCCCTTTGGTCCGTTTTTTATGAACGGGTACGCCGGCAATCGATTCGGCATCGGGATAGACCTCGAGATCGAGCTCTTCCAGATTCATCAACAGATGATCAAGTTTTTCTGGCGTGAGCGCTTCATCGGGAAGGTAGTTGTTGACCTGGGTGAAGGTCAAGTAACCCTGTTTTTTACCGATGTCAATTAATTCGCTCAGTTCGCTATCAAGTCCGTACAAGACTGACCTCCAACTCTAAAGTTCTAAGTGGTCGTTTTATTTTGAATTCGCTTCTTGTGAAACTCCATCGAACGCATCAGGAGTTGCTGATCGGTATCCGTCAGTTGATCCTCATCGGAAGTATATCCCGCGATTTCACCTCGGGTCCGATCATGTTCGGATTCTTCCCTACGCCAGGCAATAACTTGTATCGCTTGAAGCAGATAATGCGGAATGTCTGAATCAGTTACCCGATCCTCAAGCTTTGCCCGAATGTTTCGATCGTGACTCCAGTCCTCCAGAATCACGACCATTTGCTTCAAGTCCGCATCTTCCAGCTCATTCAACAACGAGTTGCGACTTACTACTTCTCCACGTTCGTGAAGGTCGCAACAGATTTGATAAAGTTGCTGAAAGTGAGGGTTGTGCAGTTCCTGTGGGTGAACTCGATTGGCAATCTCGTTCATCCATTCAGGAGCCGTTAATATTATCTCCAGTAACTCTGACTCGGTCTTTTGTTGTTGGCTCAGTCCCGAATATCCAGACCGAATCAACTCTCTTACCGGGTTCACAATTGGCTCTTCACCCTGAAA
>Ga0181597_10000830_pt1 | contig 34971 bp, 34 predicted proteins | sample 041ome_5_FD_148647 | JGI IMG/M metagenome (GOLD analysis project Ga0181597, IMG submission 148647) | Coastal salt marsh microbial communities from the Groves Creek Marsh, Skidaway Island, Georgia - 041403US metaG (spades assembly) | ecosystem: Environmental > Aquatic > Marine > Intertidal zone...
CATAGTGTAAACAAACTGGGCCATGTTGTAATCCTATATAAATCATGAGCTTATAGTTTAGATAAAACGTTGTACAGGTTCTCAGTTTGAATGACTTTCAAAAACAAGAACTCGTTATAGTCATTTTACACCATCTCTGACTCATAGTTTATAGCGTCACCAAGTTCACTGCATTTTTTAGTTTCACTAGTGAAGCATCTATGTGTCTCTGTGAAGTTGCCAGTTACAATGTCTTGCTAACTCCTATATCACACGAGCATTTACTCCCAGTTCGGACAAGTGCATTATGAAGAATCTGCGTCCGCCGTGGGACGAGCAATGATCTAAACCAACTGACTTGTAGAGGATTTATTTAGACTGTTTATATTTACCGTCGCATTTGTGCCATTAAATGCTTTCATTGATATTCTTCCTAACAATTTCCTAAAAAAACGAACATGTCTTAGATAATAAATGTCCGATAAATTAGTATTCGATACTAAAAAAAATGAAATTTAGAAGTGAAAAAATTAGTGAGAGCAGGCGATATTATTTACAACTCTTAGAGAAGAAAAAGACAAAAAATCTTTGAAAATTCATATGCTAAGATCACCTATGATAGGAAAAACTATTATTTGACCTTTAAAAACATTCTCAAGTGGTATGTCCGGATTATAAAAAGCCACAAGCCACATTGGAACCGAAAAGGAATCTTTTGCTATATCAATAAGATTGTTATTAGTATCTATTACATGAGAAGTCGTTCCAATAATCTTATTTCCTTCCAAAAAATCACTTATCAGATTTGCATGGTGTTTAAACCTTTTTGTCTTAAAATCTGAAATATTGATGGAAGAGAAACTAATATCAATAACCTGACCTGAAACAGCCTCATCAAACAAAGAAATATTATTATGACTTCTCAGATCCCAAGTTTTTTCACCTAGCCAAAAAGCGATATCACTTAAAGACTCATTTGGTAGGAGCGTTATCATTCCATTGTAATCTACATCAAAGTCAAAAAAATCAAGTATTTCTTCAGGATCTATTAAATTATCAACATGAATATGCTTTGAGTTATTATTCAATATTGAATCTTTTGTGTTTAGTATTTTACTTTCTGATGATGCTTCATTATCGAAAATATCAGGCTCTTCATCAGTTGTAGTTTCGATTGAACTTAATAAAGCTAATTCTGGTGCAGAGGCGGATATTTGGTTATCTTGATTGAAAAGATTTATTTCCAAGTTTTCAATTTTTTTTAAATATGAGTCATTTACCCAATCATTTGCGAAATTATTATTAGTACTCTGTGTTGCTAAGAATTTGTTCTGATTGGGCTTGAGGTAGTTGTCGGGTGGTATATTATTCAGGCCAGTGATCAAGTTATGACTCGCTGAAGATATCGATTGATTAGCTTTTAAAATATTATCTACGCTACCTAGCGGTAGTTTTAATTGATAACCTGCAGGTATCTCACTTCGACCATTTTGAATATCAACCAAAAAGGATGGATTAAGTGATATTATATCTTTTATTGGTGTTGTCGAATTTTCTGACAATTGATTTATTGTTAGATAGGAGTTTGTTCGGTAAGTATCAAATGCTTTTTCATCTAAATAATTAACATTTGGAAAATATGAGTCCAAGTTGTCAACAATGCTGCTTACTGCCAGGAATTGTGGATAAAAATTTCGAGAAGCAAATCCAAATCTGGGACCTTTATAATTTCGTAATATTTCTGTTATCGATTTAGTCCCAAGTTCTTTTACGGCTGCACGAACACCAGTTATGCCATGGTTATAAGCCGTAATCGCTAATGGCCAGGACTCAAGAATTTCAAAGTAATCTTTTAATAGTGTTAATCCAGCTCTTGTTGATATGTATGGGTCTAGTCTTTCGTCTATGATATTGTCAATTTGCATATAGTCTTTACCAGTACTTCTAGTAAATTGCCACATACCAACAGCATTAGCTGACGATACAGCAGTTGCATTGAAAGAGGATTCTAGATGTGGAAGCAAAAGTAAACTGTTAGGCAGTGATTTTTGATTAGCAATTTTCTCGCCATAAGCTTTATATATACGAGATCGTTCTAGACCATAGAGAAAATTTTCTGACTGTCCTCTTTGCCAGCGAATTCTTTGCGCTGCTTTTCTAAATTCTGACTTTTCAGTGTTTTCACCCCAGGATTCTAAGATTCTTATTTGCTGATTATTTAAATTGCTTCTGTCGGTGCTTTCTGCAAGAAGGTTTAGATCTTCTATGGTTTTTTTTCTATAGTTATCAATTTCTATGCGATTGTCAGATGTCTCATAATAGATAATATTTAAATTTTCAGAATCATGTAAAAGTCCTCTTTGCCTACTTACACTTGAATATATTCTTATCCAGAAAGAAACATCAGATTGGAGCTCAGTCGGAATCTTTAAAAGAGAGTATTGATCATGTTCTTGCGCTGCAAGACTGCTCACTAGTGTGAGTAATATAGCAAAAAAATATAGAAGCCTACTAATAAAATGCATATAGTATTTTGATTTATAAGAAGATAGCGTTTTGATAAGTTGATACATATGTAATATCGTCACATGCTTACTATAATTTAATGCTTAAAGATTTATATTTATATGACGATAAGCCTTTTAATAGCACATACAAATCTAAATAGCACATACAAATCTTTAAAATAAATCACTTTTATACAAATAGGTTGAGTTGATGGCAAGGGCAAAAGATACTATCTCTAAAAATTCTCCAAAAGTTGCTACTAGAAAATCGACTAGTAAGACAAAAAAAAATATTGACTCGCTAACTACAGATCCTTTGAAAGGTGACGCCAGCAGCAGCATAGAGGAAAAAGATACTGTTAATCACTATGAATTAACAGATGAAAATAAGCTTGATATTAAAGAATTTCTAAAAGAGCAGGTATCAAGTACTGTTTCTAATGATGATAAAGAATTTTTATCATCATTAGAAAGCCTCAAATCAGATTTTGAAGAAAAAATAGACAGTTATTTGGAAAATATATCGATCTCTCAAGAAGTGTTATTTACTGTTAAAAATACATTAGATTCAGGCTTAGAAAGTCAGCAGGAGCTAGCCAAAAAATATAAAGATGCAGCTAAGATAATATTTTTAGCAGCATGTTTAAGCATCTTTATTTCTCTTTTGCTTACAGTAGTCTCTATTTTTAATTTTTCCAGCAAGGCTTCGGACTTTGATGTCGTTACCAGCGCTTTAGCTAATAGAATTTCTACGATGAATAATGGTCTTACAGAGTTTGAGAAAGTTGGACAAAACGTAGCAAACTTGAACATTCTCTTAAATGACCTAAATGAAATTATAGAAAATAATATTTCTGAAAGTAAAATATTTAGGGAAAATATAATGGTTTCTATGAAAGAGATTTCGACTGACTTATCAAATCAATATCAAGTCGAATCACTGAATATGAAAGAAGATTATTCTCTACTAGAAGATAGGTTCTCAGGAGTAAGTTCTCGAATACTAAGCTTAGTTAATCGTATAGAAAATAATGCAACAGTAAGTGAGAGTTTAGTTTCAAAAATAGAAAGTCTGGAAAACATTGAAAACCAGATAGAAGCATTTTTAATTCTAGAAAAAGAAAAGTATTTTGACGAAATCATTAAGCTCCAAGTGAACGAAGAAAATAATCAGCAAATTATCTTTAATGGTGCTGAAGAATAAATTTAAAAAATAATTTTCAATAAGTCTGATGACATTTCGTTATTGTATTTAATTTTTGTCTTCTTGACTAAATCATTAATCAAAGTTTCGATATCCTGTTCAATTATTTTTGTTAGTTCTTTTTTGGCTTCGACTAAATCAATATCTCTTTCAGTTTCTTCTGCCTTTTCATTTACATTTATATTTTCTAGTTCAGAGATTTTTGAGCTAATATTTTCGCAGCTGTCAATTACTTTTGAAGGAAGCCAAATATCAATCTTGCCACGAGTTGTTTTAACAGTCCTAATATTTCTAAGGTATTCTTCCTCATTATCTTCACCTAGTATAAATTTAGACAAAGCTTTGACTAATACAATTGAATATCTAGGACGAATCTCATCAATCTCCTGTGGTGAGAGGTCGGAGTCATCAGGCTCTGTTAAGCAATTCCATAATTTTTTTCCTGTCAGCCCGTAAAAATATGGATCAGTTTCATCATTTTGATCAGATCCAATTCCTATTTTCGTTGCGGGAAAAACATCTATTTTTTCAAGCATTGAATTTGTAGCATTTTCAAGCCAATTCAATTTTCCAAGCACAAATAGTAAAAGTACAACAAGCACGATACCAATAATTGTAGTAATCGCTAAAAGTATTGACAGCATAAATTTATATATCCGGTTTTTGCATTAATTATCATTTTCAGACATGTCATCAAGAAATTCTAGTATATCAATATCTTTGTTAATATTTAGTTCTTTGCATATGCTATTGAAGACTAATTCGACCCTGTTTCTTGCTTGATGACTAGTAATTTTTGATTTTTGGTACGAGATTCCAATATCAAATATGTTTTTAGCATATTCATATGGTATGTAGCTTACAACATACCCATTATCACTTTGAAGAATCTTAAAAGAATTCTCAAGCTCTGGCGGTGTTATTTCTTTCATGGGTTCATTGTTGAGCAGTTCCGCTTCTATGCAATATGTTTCATATATTTCATAAGCTCTTGCAGCCTCTATAAAGGTTTTCTCTATATTAGCTTTTGCTCTATAAGCTTGCCTCAATCTTAAATGTAAGTTACTGAAAGATTTATTATTTTGTACTGATTTATAGTACTCATTCTCGCTCTGAGCTTTCAGTTCTGCTAATTTTTTCTTGCCATTTTTTTTTCGAAAGAGATCTAAAAAAGACATTTACAAAGACTCTGATATTTTATTTCTTAAGTCTGCAGCAATCTTTGTGAGAATTTGACTGACTCGTGATTCATTTACGCCTATTATCTCTCCAATCTCTCGGAGATTTAATTCATCGACGTAATATAGTTGAAGAATTTTTTGTTCTCGATCTTTCAGCATGCCCATTTCTTTTACAAGTATCATTTTTATTTCATCTTGTGAAGCTTCTTCAAGTGGATTGAGACTGCTAGATGAAAATTGGTCAAAAGAGTCAGATTCTTCGCCTTGCTCGATTGATTCGATTTTGAACCTATCTGCATGAGTTCTCTGAGATTCAAATTCATCTAGCGATATGTTCAAAAAATCTGCAATCTCGCTATTGTTTGGTTGGCGATTAAGATTAGAGCTCAAAGTTTGAATAGCTCGTGTATGATCCTGAAGGTTTCGTATTGCTAGTCTGGATATGTCACTCATCTTGCGGACTTCATCAAGAATTGCACCTTTTATTCTTTGACGAGCGTAATCAGAAAATTTTATACCTAGATTAGCGTCATACGAATCTGCAGCCGAGATTAGCCCCAAAGTGCCTACCTGCAACATATCATCTTTATCTATATGAGGTGGCGTTCTAGGTTTTAGATAGTTCACAACACGATTAACCAAGGCGATGTTTTCGCGAATTAATCTGTCTCTATCAGATATTATAGTATGTTCATACATATTATATGGTTGCTTCAGTAATGATATGCCGATTAAGCAAACTGCATCTTCTTGGTACTTTCACCTATGTCTATGCCACAAATATTTTTCGAGAGATCTTGGAAATTTTTATAAATAGGCGATGTGTTGCCTAGACATATTGCAGGTTTTGAATCAAACCAACTTCTTGAAAATTCTGTGCTGTAGATCAAAGAGCCTATATAGAATAAATTACAACCTATATATTTTGCTGAAATCATTTTCATTTTTTCAAAAACAGCTTTTCCATCGCTTTCAGAATTGATCATATTGGGTAGATATATCAGATTATTAATATCATATTTATTATATAAAACTTTGATCAATGCATACGCATCTGCAACTGACGACGGTTCCTTAGTGCCTACTATAATTTTATAATTGCAAGCAGATAGAAAGTCTAGCACACTTGCATTAATACCCGCAGACACATCAACTATTAGAAAGTCATAATCATCGAGTATCTCTTTTATTAAATTGATTATATGAAGATTCACTGTGGAATCAGCACTCACTACCTGGTCTAAGGCATTGCCACCACTAACAAGAGAAATATTATCATCTATCTTTGTAATAATATCCGTTGTTGTGGTTTTAGTATCTAATACATCAAGTATTGTACCTGATAGCTGTGTTTTTAAAGCTATGTGTATGTTTCCTAAGCCTATGTCTGCATCAAATATCAAAACCTTTTTATTTAAAGAAGCATAATAATAAGCTAGATTTATAGCAAAAGTGGTTTTTCCTACGCCGCCTTTCCCGCTGGCTATTCCAATTACCTCGGTTCTCATAATATGTCCTTGTTTGCACTAATACTAGGAAAAGTGGTCGCGCAATAAATTGCAAATATTTTCTGCATAATAACTATTTTCTATAATTAAAAGATCTTGTTTTTTATTGCTAGAAAGAGATCCAAGATAAGGAGTAAATTTAGACTGAAATAGAAATTGTGCCAAAGACCAAGAGAAATAACCAGATTCTATATTGGAAAGAATTATAGAGTCCCAACTTGCTTGATCATAAAAATACATTAAATGCCCATAGTCTGCAGCAGCTGGCAATACCAATATTCTTTGAGTTTCCAACTTTGGAGAAAGGGCTTTATTCGTATCTAGTATATCTTCTTCATATTTTATATCTAAAATATAGGTGTATCTTTCGCAATCAAACTGATAGTCAGATAAAGAAAGTGATTTCTGTATTTTAGAAACAGCATTTGGCCTTGCCTTGTATTCAATAATTTCATTTGCATGTTTTTCAAGTATTATTATTTGCTTATTTGGACTTTGAGATATTTTTTCTGATAATTTTTCTGTGATATTATTTTTATCTGTAACGTTTCCAAATATTAAGTAAATGTCCGCATCTAATGAAAATGCCTCAGGCTTTGTGATTGTTGTGGTTAGCCCTTCTCTGATTTGATTAATTGATTCGTCTATTGACTTTGGTTCATTTAAAAAAGATAAAATAATATTTTTAAAATATTTATTTAATGGCAATTCATCTAAAAAAGATTTTATATAAAAAATAAATATATTTTCTTCTTTCTTAGGTGATTTTGTTTCTTTTCCACTATCACTTTTTATTTCATTTAGACTATTATTTCCACAAAGATCTGTCTTAATTCCATCATGACAAACAATGATGAATTCATTACCGTTATGCTGAATTCTATTTAGTATGAGTGCATTTTGGCCAAACCTATCCTGCATGTTTTTTAGAGCATTCTGACGAGAGTGCTGGCTAACAATATCAATCTTCATTATCTGCGCTCTCAACTTTTCCACCAATTCTACTACTTACTTTTATTCTTTGATCTTCAGGTATTTCGGAATAAGAAAAAACTCTTAATTCTGCAATTCTTTGTTTGATAAAACGTGCCAACCAAGGCCTCAAAGGAGGTGCGACCACAATTGTGACCTCATTCCCTAAAGTAAATTCTTTGTCAACTTCAGCTTTAATCGATTTAATTAAGTCCTCTAAAAGACTAGGGTCGACCATAGGCTCATGCTTGTTTGAGCTATTTTCTAGACTGTTTATCAAAATTTGTTCTAGGCTCGGATCTAGAGTCATAACATGTAGCTCATCTCCAAGACCTACGATATCCTGAAGCATGATATGCCCTATCTTAGGTCTTACTAATTCTGTCAATTCATCAGCATTTTGTGTTTTAGAGCTCTCTGTCAAAAGGGTTGCGAGAATAGTTCGAATATCTTTGATTGTAATTGATTCATAAAGAAGATTTCTTAATACTTGCATTATAATGGCAATAGATAACTTTTCCGGTACCAAATCTTCAACTAGCTTGGGAGATACCTTGCTAACTTTGTCTAGTATTTCTCTTGTTTCATCATGACCTAATAGTTCATATGAATTACTTTTAAGTAATGCATTTATATGCGTAGCAATAACAGTAGATCCATCAACTATTGTGTATCCTAATGTTTTAGCATGATCTGATTCGGAATTGTTTATCCAGTATGCGTCAAGTCCAAATGCTGGTTCTACAGTAGTTATACCATTAAGCTTTTCGTTTATGTCACCTGGATTGATCGCTAAGTCTTTATTAATTTCAATTTTTCCTTTTGCTCTGACCACACCTTTAAGAAGAATATTATATGAAAACGGATCTAAATTTAGATTATCTCTAATACGAATTGGTTGGATCAGAAAACCTAGTTCAGTAGATAGTTTTTTACGAATTCCTTTTATTCTTGAAAGCAAAACTCCGCTATCATTTTCACTTACAAGCGGTATTAATCCATAACCAATTTCAAGACCAATAGTATCTATATGCTCAATGTCACTCCAATCTAATTCAGATTCTTGTCTGCCTGCCTCCTTAGCGATATTTATTTCTTCATCTTCGGCTATCTTTCCATTTCTCTCGTTTATATATGTAATCGAGAAAAGAATAATGCTGCCTAATATGAAAAAAAGGTGAGGCATTCCAGGAATAATCCCAAGAATGAATAAAACTAATGATGTAATCCTTAAAGCTGTAGGATTTTTTAATTCAAGTCCGATTTGATTTGCGGTTGATTCTGTTGTGGTTACCCTTGTCACAATAATTGCTGTTGATAAAGATAATAAAAGTGAGGGAATCTGTGCAACAAGTCCATCACCGATTGTTAACAAGATATATATTTCAGCAGCATCATCAAATGAAAGATTATGCTGAGATGTTCCAACTATTAATCCCCCAATAATATTAATCGCTAGGATCAAAATTCCTGCAATAGCGTCACCTCGGACAAACTTTGATGCCCCGTCCATAGAACCAAAAAAATCAGATTCTTGCGAGACTTCTTGTCTTCTTATTAAAGCGTCTTCTTGGTTGATAATACCGGCATTAAGATCAGCATCTATTGCCATCTGTTTTCCTGGTAGTGCATCTAGTGTAAATCTGGCAATAACTTCTGATGTTCTTCCTGCGCCCTTAGTAACAACTATGAAATTAATTATCATCAGTATTATAAAAATTATAAAACCTACAACGTAGTTACCAGCTATAACAAATTCACCAAATGATGCAATTACGTCCCCAGCCGAGTCAGGGCCTTCGTGCCCCTTGAGGAGTACAATTCTTGTAGAAGCAACATTAAGACTAAGACGAAGCATTGTGGCTATCAATAAAATTAAAGGAAATGAAGAGAACTCAAGTGGTTTATGTACATTTACACTAATCATTACTATGACTAATCCAGTCATGATGTTGAATGTAAATAAAATATCTAGCGCAGTAGACGGCAGAGGAATGACCAGCATTGCCATTATGGCAAGTAATACAAGTGGAATAGCTAGTACCTTCAAGGTGGATAGATTTGAGAACTGTCTAAAATTTGACACTAAGAGTTCAGTCATAAAGTTATAAAAATCAGTAGGTTAGGGTATAAGAATTAAATATATTTGTATCATGGTTGTATGCTAGTAAGTACTTAGCAATATACATGCCATAACTTAGATGCTGATTTTTTGTTTTAAAGAATAATTTTTATGTGCCGATTTATATTTTTAGTCATACTTATATAAAGAGCATCGGAAGTTTCTAATGAACACTAAAAAAATATGTATATTATTGATTATTACCTTATGTTCAGGTTGTTACGCCTATAACCCACTTTTAAGTCAATATGATGAGTATGGTAAGTATTATAGAGGGGCAACTTTAGAAGTAACTGGTTACTCAGTGATACAGTCTCATGAAGGATCCGAACCTCAACAGAGATTAATGGCTATAAAAGCCGCCAGGCTTGATGCTATGAGGCAGTTAGCTGAGATCGTTTACGGTACTTATATAGACTCATCTACAACCGTGTCAGATTTAACTATAGGAGATGATAGTTTCAGGGCTAGGGTTGAGGGGGTCATCTACGATGCAGAGTTAATTAAAATTGAACCAATTTCTAATGATACATACTCAGCCACCTTGGGATTGCCTAGAAGTTCTATAGACGATCTAAGAATGCTCTATATGCAGCTGATAAGCACTAATTAGATCGAAAAAAATACTTATTTATTTCAAAAATGAATAAAATAACATCATTAACCATTTTAATTGCAGGATGCGTTGTCTTGCCTTTGTCAATTTTTGGCCAGACAGAGTTAGATCAAATTAAAAATATATTGGCAGAAGAAGCTCTTTCAGGTGACGTGACTGTGGTAGCAAATGCTTATATTAATGGGGATGGAAAACTTATTGAATCCACATTTTTTCAGGGTTCTACATCTGTCAGAGGTATTAGAATAGCAAATTATTTCAACGATGTTGAAAAAAAAGAATATGACTTTCAAAAAAGACTATTTAGCTATGAGCCTGAGTGCAGAAATTATGATAAAAACAAATACAAAAATGATGTAGTAGTGCAAATAAATAGCGAACAGACTCTATCACAGCATTTACCAGGTTTTGCAAACTATATAAGTGAAAAAATATACAATGATTTGAAGCCGATGGATTTTGATAAGATTGAACATAATACAAATTCTATAAAAATTATAAAAAACGCACCCTTTAGTCCCATCCTAAATAACTCCTATCAAAAATATTTAATGCCAAGAAGTGATTCAATCAATGATAGCTATCATTATAAAATAACATTAAGAATATCTAGTATTGATGTAATAAATGAAAAAACCAAAAAAATATTGATGCAAGGCTATGAGCAGGCATTGGTCGCGGGTAAATATATATCCAGAGAATTAAGTATAGCCAATAGGATTCCAGAATATGAAGAGCCTGAAAAAAATTATAAAGTAGTAATAAACGTATCATTAGAAGATCAAATGAATGACAGTCAAGCAAAAAATATTCTCATTTCTGAAAATATCGAGTTTATTTATCTTTCGGATAGAGATGAATTTATTGAAAAGATAAGCCCGCTAAATAAAATTAAAAACATTTTAGATTGGCCGGAATTCGAAAATGAAAGCACTAATCTATCTTCAGTAACACATCGTTATATAACATCATTTCTAGAAGAAGCATCATGTAGTTTGCAATATTATTTAGTTGATAACCAAGGTGATTATAAGCTTAATATTGGTTCAGACCATGGTGTAAGAATCGGTGATAGGTTTATACTGAGCCCGTATGAATTCACTGGCTATAAATCTGGCATTACCTCTCTTATGCTTGAAAATATTAGCATCGGTGCTGTGAGTAACCTAAATAATAGTGAATCAGAGTTACAGATAATTGAGGGTAGTGTTTTAAATAGCTCACCTTTATATGCACTACCTTTTTAAATAGAGGAAAAAATGAACGAGCCCAATATAATGAAATATATTTTCATGACATTTGCAATCTTGAATATAAGCATCGGGACATCAGCTCTAGCAGCAGAAAGAGATTTAGACAATGCACTAAAGGTTTTTCTTGATGGATACAACATAGAGGCATTTTTAGAGGCTAGAGAAAAAGATATGTTGGAAAATGGACTTTACAGAGTGAAGACAGGGGACACTCTTAATAATATCGTGAAAAAAATATTTCCAGACAGCTATATAAAATACAATATCCTGGAGCAAGCGTTTGTAAATGCTAACCCAAGTAGTTTCAGAGCTGGCAATCCTAATTTTTTGTATGCAGATCAAACGCTAATGCTTCCTGAAGAAGAGCACATAGCACAAATTATATTCACAGAGCAAACCCGGATTGATAAGCCTGACAGAGAGAATTGGGTTCGATTTCCATAATAATATATTCATAGGGAAATAAATTGAATGGTATTGATAATATCTCAAGAGTTGTACTCACATATTCAGAAAAATCTCTGGACAATAATTTAATTATAATTTCAGAAAAAAACGCAAAAGAATTTGACCTGAAACCTGATCAAGTGATTAAAGGTATATTCTCTAATGAAAGTAAGACATTTGAAATATATGTAGGGCAAGATAATAAATATGTTGCTCTTAATTCCTCATATGCATTTAGTGACTATAAAGATTATAAGATTAAAATTGTTAAAGAAAAGCAAGAAATTCCTAAGCAAAAAGTAGATTCTCGCCCATCCTTGCACCCAAGGGGTTTATTAGAATTATTGTCAAATATTACATATACGAAAATAGCTACATTTAAGATATTTAGTGATGCTAGTAAATTTAATAAATTTATTGGCTTGCTTAATGAAGGAATTCAAGATGACTATGATTTAAAGACGCTGAATTCTCGACTAATTAAAAAAAAATTACGAGATAACGGCTATTCGTTATGGAATATTGATGACAAAAAGATTAAACAGAATCCAAGAATATCCATTAAATTGAGTAGCTATCTGAATTCAGTTGGTAGCGAATATATAGAAGACCAAGATTTTATTGAAGAAATAAAAAATATCATAATATATTTTAACTCTAATATTTATGAAACTATCATTGAAAAAGGAAGAAATAATCAGGTAATAAGAATTCTACTTTTCTTCTATGACTTTTTACCAGTTGAGATAGTTTTAAAAAAGAGAAAAGTGCTTGATTATGAAAAAAATAATTCAAATGATGAGCCACATTGGAGCGCGGAAATAAATTCATTCTTGGTGCCAAAGGTAAAAATTCAAATAGTAATCAAATCACAAGCATCTAGAAAAATATCGATAGATCTCATTATACCCAATAAAGAATTATATGAATTAGCCTTAGCAGCTAAGCCAAAACTTGATCAGGCACTTGAAGATTCAGGTATTAATAACAAAGAAATCTCATTCTATAACCGAGATATTACCGAGATTGAAAGAAATGAAATACTAAATCCCCTGGGAAATATAAATTTTACGATATGAAAAAACCTAATAAAAAGGCAGTAGCCCTAGAATATAAAAAAGACCTTATGAAGTCTCCCAGGGTTTTGGCTAAAGGTGTAAATTCATACGCTGATCAAATAGTGGCAGTAGCATCAAAAAAATCCATTCCTGTAATTACTAATGCAATCTTGGCGGAAAACTTAACACAGTTAGAGTTAGAAGAAGAAATACCGGAGGAATTATTTTTGTCAGTGGCTACTGTACTTTCTTGGGCATTTTGGTTAAAAGGGAAGATGCCATAAAATTTACCTTTTTTTATTCAAATGCTCATATGTTATTGTTGAATCATCATTTTTTCTAATACCTAAAGTCTCCAAAACCTCATTTATCATGGACAGTTTGCCACTTATCAGGATTTCATTTCTTCTTTGTAGGTTTTGACATTTTATAATTTTGTCACTTATTTTCTTAGTTTTTAAAATATTGGTATGTGTTTTATTTACATTTTCACTTAATAGATATTCGAGTAGTTCTTGCTTTCTTTTCTGTAATGCCTCAAATTTTTCTATGTTATTCGACTTTAGAAACTCGTACTCATTTTCTAACAAGTGAATAAGAGCATCGACTTCAAATAAGACATTATTTGCATCGGTCAACGTAGTGCTACTCTTTAGATTGATATGAATGAATTATAGTTTTAAAGAAACATTTCAATGTTTGTGAAACTTTCAGCAACTTTTTGTAAATCAATTGGATAGTTGCCATTTCTTATAGACTCTTTGATTTTCTCTACTTTTGCAGGATCGAAATTTACCTTTTCCATCTCAGCTTTGATGCTTGAAGACAATACTGCGCCATCATCAACAGGAATTTTTCCCAAATCTGTTCCTGCAGGAGTAATATGATTTGAATTGTTCTCATTGCCAATACTAGTTTTATTCGTGTCCTTGACAGCGAGTGGCCTCTCTATGTTACTGTTTATTGTGTTCGACATCAGGTTTATCCACTATATGTAGTAAAAAGTATGTTTTATTTGTTAATCTTTAATAATATCGACCGAGTAGCTTAATACTTTAATTTTATATTTCAATTAATTGCTACTTTACCTTCGTCTGTGACCGTAGCAAACATTTCTTCACCAGACTCTTCATTTCTCACTTTTACTGTATCCCCTATATATCCATCCTCCATAACTATAACTTCTAGTCTTACAGATAGCTTTTCCATTGTAAAATACAAAGTCGCTGTAGTACCTTTTGAGACATGCGGGGAAACATGTAAATCAGAAAATCTAACAACTGAGCCAGGTAGAAGCCTCCTGATCGTTATAGCACGTTCTATCATACTTTTATCTGTAACTGTATTTGGTGTTGGCTTTTCAAAAACCTCTAACACGCTTGAATTATTCGCGTCTAATTTTTGACCTCTTTCAACTATCTTGTTTACTACTACTGCCTGGTAAATCGCACTGAAGCTAGCCAGATTGAGCCTCTCGCCTTTTTCTATATTCTTTCTGGTCGTCTTTCCCAGCATTGTGTTTTTTTCAAATCTCTCATTTATTGAAACGATAGAATTTGCTGCGCTTTCCGCAATTATATAATCTTCAGTTATAACTGTATTTTCTGGGATAAAGCTGCGAGCAACGTAAACAATAGTGTTTTCTTCAAAATGATTCTTATCAAGTATTTGTCCATTAGTAACATTAACTTTCAGCATTTTACCAACAAAATCATTACTCTGATCAGAATAGTTTTTACTTACTACAGACCTAATAGTGTTATCAATTTCAACCTCTATAAGATCAGCAGTAGTAATTACATGTCCTACCTTAAAATCACTTTCGTAAACCAGAGCGTTTCTACTTACATCTACCCTGACTCTTATTGAAGCTTTCCAATTTGTTTCCTCACATGCTGTTGTGACAGTATTTTTTGTACCAAAAGCGTATTGAACAGAAAAATTATTCTTACATGGAGGAACTTTGAAACGCCTATCGTCAGCAAATATAGTGATAGATTCCTTTTCAACATTCTCTTTTTTAGATATCCAATCTTTAATTGTTTCGACTAGTATCTCTTTACTTTGGCTTTCCGAGCCAAAATCTTGCGCCTCAAGACTGCCGGATTTGAAAAATACAATACAAATCAAAAGGTATAAAAAAATAAATTGAAAATTTTGTGACGAGCTTTTATTCATATGATTATGGTAATCCATATTATATATCTTGCCAAATATACTTCTTGCCACTTATGCCGCTTTCAAAATTAACGTTGCCACATTAGCTTCATGCTTATCGTTATTTAAATAAAGATTTTCAATCAAAAATTATTTATACGTCATAAGTTACTGAATATTATGCTAATTAAAAATATTTTGTACTATCAATAATTCTGGCACGCTTTCTGCTTAGTAATACGTATATATTTTTTCATTAGACAGTAAAGATGCCACAAACATTAGACAAATATTTTGAGTTTAACCAAGCTGCTATGTCATTAAAGACAAAGAGGCTAGAAGTTATTTCATCTAATATAGCAAACGCATCCACTCCAGGCTTTAAGGCAAAAGACTTGAATTTTAGTGCATTGCTTGAAAAATCTTTTGGAAGGGTCGAGAAAAATGTACAGCAGATAGAAATTTCTGCAAGCAATCCCTCTCACATAGGTTATCAAAATATGCCTAAGTGGATGGATTTTGATTCAGGCATAAATTATACAGTCCCACTTTCACCGAGTCTTGATAACAACACCGTTGAAATTGGCGTTGAACAAGCAAAATACAGTAAAGCGGTTATAGATTACCAGGCCAGCTTACAATTTATGGAAAGCAAAATATCAGGCTTGAAGAAAGTATTAAAAGGTGAATAACAATGTCATTTGAAAAAATTATGTCGATAGGTGGAACAGGTCTAAATGCCCAGCTTGTTCGAATGAATGCAACTGCAAGTAATTTAGCAAATGCTGGTGTTGTATCTGGTAACGAAAATTCAGCGTTTCGTGCACAAAGACCCGTTTTTGCAACAATGCTTCCCGATGATCTTGGCCCTGACAACATGGAGTTACAAGGTGGAGTGAGGGTTGACAGAATAGTGAACGACCTAAAACCAATAGAAAAAATATATGAGCCTGGAAATGCTCTGGCAGACGAAGATGGATATGTATTTGCTTCCAATGTTAAGGAAATTGAGGAGCTTATAGACATGTTAGATGCATCTCGTGCATACCAAAATAATGTAGAAGTTATTAATACGGCTAAAGATTTACTTAGTCGTACCCTTGATCTCATTAAAGTCTAAAACAAGAGGAAATTTAAAGTGCCTTCAGAGATTTCTAGTTTACCCGCGAATATTATGACTACTGCACAATATGAAGAGCAGCAGGCAAAACTAGTTGAGAAATCTGAACAGCTAGATAGAAATGCCTTTTTGCAACTCTTTACTACTCAGCTAAAAAACCAAAACCCTCTTGATCCAATGGAAAATGAGGCTTTTGTCTCTCAACTGGCACAATTTTCATCTTTAGAAGCGATGACTGCAATGAGGACTTCTATTGAACAAATGGCTAATGATTCGCGAGCTGATAAGTTCGTTACTGGATCTTCACTGATTGGAAAATCTATAGATAGAGTGAGTGGCCTAATGGATATTGAGCAAGGTAAAAATAGTACCTCAAAAGGAAACCTTATTTACCCATCACCTAAAGGGGTATTTAGCGTAACTAATCCGTCAACGGGTGAGCTTGTTTATAGGCAAATATTTGAAAATCTACCTGCTGGTGACATGAAAATTACATGGGACGGGAAAGATCTTAAAGGGCAACCCTCGCCTTCAGGCACCTACCAAGTTGAACTGCTCGTTGAAAAAAATGGAGAGTCTCAGGTCGTCCCTTTGATTAATCAGCAGACGATTAAATCTGTAAGTTGGGATGAAAAATCAGGTGAAATGATGGTAGATCTCACAGATGGAAGCCAGTTAAACGTTTCAGATATAACAAAAGTTGGAAGTTAAATAGGAGTAAAAAATGTCATTCTATACATCTTTAACAGGATTAAACGCAGCCACCACGGAACTTTCCGTTACGTCTAATAATATAGCTAATGCTGGGACTCAGGGATTTAAACGGTCGGATGCTGCTTTTGGGGATATTTTTTCAAGCACACCTTTACAGCGCGCTGACTCTGTAACCGGCTCAGGTGTTGCCCTGCGCGGTATAGTTCAAGAGCATAGCCAAGGTAACGTAGAATTCTCTACAAACGCTTTGGATCTTGCTGTTGTAGGTGATGGTTATTTCAAGTTAAAGACAACTGATGGTGCTGAAATCTATACAAGAAACGGCGGATTCATGCTTAATGATCAAAATCAGATTGTGAACTCCGCTGGCCAAACAGTTCAGGTACTCCCGGTAGATTCAATTAATAATGCAAATTTTGAGGTAGCAACAACAGGGCTAACTGTGCCTCGTTCTACTGTTGGAGAATTCAAACCGACAACTGAAATAAGTCTGGGGCTAAACTTACCCTCATCTGCCGAGCCTATTACTGTTAAATTCAATCCAGCAAAACCCGAGACATATCACAAAACAACATCATTCACTACTTATGGAGCTAACGGTAAAGCGCAACTTGCGACCATTTATTATGTTAAGACTTCTAATCCTTCAGAAGAGAGCCCGTTTAGTAAGTGGCAGACATATGTCACCATTGATGGAGAAAATATTGACGCTGCACTTACTCAAGCTGCCGGACCCGGTAACGATAAATTTTTTATCAATAAGTTTGGTGAAATTAAGACAAAGAGCGAATTAGATGAGCTAGCAAAAACATCCGGTGATGGTGCCAAGTATATTGTGACCGCAGGTACGACTTACAGGAAATATTCACTTGATAATCTGCAGGCTATGACGCCATCACAGCCAGCTGCTGCTGAAATAAATATACCAACCTCTTCAAGCTATCGTGATGGACTCAATCTAACGAATGGTTCTGCAGGTGTTGATTTTACCTCAGCTGAATTTACCGGTGCCACCCTAGATAAGATGTTTACAATTGAGGTAGATGGTTCAATTCCTAGGGATATTAGCTTGACAAGATTGATGCCTAACAGTGTCCTTGGCGACAAAGTGCTGACTGGTAAAGAAATCGCGCAGGAATTAACAAACGAAATTAATCGAGCTTTTGGTGACGGCAAGCCTTTTGATCTCACTGGTGCTGCAACAGATGCGGCAGATCCAGGAAGATTAGTAATTAAACGCACAAATGCAGCCGGTGTTACTACTAATCTAAATCTAGACCTTGGTACTATCCTAGACACAGAGGACGCCAGAGCAGGCTCACCAAGCCTCCGGTTGTCTGGAACTGGCGCCACCAACGATGTTGCTGCAGATGGCTGGCAAATTGCGTATGCATTAACAGAGCATCTTAATCAGATAGGTGCTGGTTGGAGTGATATTGATGTTGAGTACGACTATGCCAATCAGGGATTTGTATTTCATCAGTCCGGTGCTGTCCCGGACACCATTAGGGTTGCAAGCCTAGGTGTCGCAAGCAATAAGTTATTTAGCGCAGCTATTGGTGCAAATAACGCGAATATAACAGCAGCCGACGGTGGTTCTGTCTTATCACCTTTAACATTAGATGGGTCTAAACAGTTGCTGGCTGGTGTTTTAGGAAATGGTACTGCACTGGCTCAGGCAAGCAGAAGATCAGGTATTGTTGTTGAATATGGTGGCGGGGTTTTTACTTTTAAAAGCGGTACCACTGGCGATGCTTCAAGTATTAAGATACAAGCAAAAAATGATGGCGCAGATCCTCCTGTTTTCACCGCGGCTGGTACTTTAGCCGGAAATCTATTCGGTTTTAAGACTACTGGTGCACTAGCAGACGTAGCTATTGAAACTGAAGCTGCGTTATCTCTAGTCGATAATATCCCCACGGTTAGAGGACAGATCTCGAGTCCGGCTGTTCTGACTGGCGCTGCGATGGGTGTTGATACCACACAGGCATTTAATGTAACAGCTGCTAATAGAACCGTGACAGCAGTTATTGATGGCGTGACACAAAGCGTCAAGCTTGATATTGGACAGTACAACATCGACACTTTTATTGAGCACATGCAGGACAAATTAAACCTCATGGCAGATTCAAATGGAAAGACAGTGAGTAATGTTACTGTTGGATTCGATGCTGAAAAAACAGCTCTTGTTGTAACTGGAGCAACCAAAACCTCTCGATCATTCATTCAATTAATTGGTAGCCAAGACTGGGGCCTTGAAGATGTTCCGGTGGCTTTTGGAAAAACTTCAACCTACGCCAAGATTGATTCTGACAAACTGGCCGGTAGCAATCTTTTTGTTAGGCAGGATGCTTCGACAGGCAGGTGGTCTGAAAGTGTTGATCCGGCTGATTTTGATGCTAATGATCTTCCCTACTGGACACCCATTTTTCTTGATAGGGGAGAGATCAGTTTTGATACTTCTGGTGCCTTAGTTTCACCTCTTGATACGTATGAACTAGAAAGCGAAATCGCAACAGGAACAACTGTATCAATCTCTTACAAGGGTAGTACACAGTATAACGCAGCATTTGCAGCAATATCGCAATCTCAGAATGGACGTCCAGAGGGTGACCTTAATGGTATAGCAATAGCTGAAGACGGCTTAATTTCAGCCAGCTATTCAAATGGGACCCAAAAGTCTTTAGGCAAGATAATTATTGCTAACTTTGCTAACAGCTCAGGTTTGAGACAAATAGGAGATTCTTCTTGGACAGCCACTGCAGATTCTGGTGAGGCTCGTCTTGGCGAACCAGGCGCTGCCGGATATGGCACTATCCGTGGAGGTTCAAGAGAGCGCTCTAATGTAGATTTAACAAATGAGTTGGTCGATTTAATTTCTGCTCAGCGAAACTTCCAAGCTAATGCAAAAGCAATTGAAACCAACAGCGCTATGACTAGCGCCATAATTAACATTAGGAACTAAATTGACTAAAGAGTAGTTATTAAAAAAGATATATCCATGGATAAGTTAATTTATACATCATTAAGCCAAGCTACGTCTGGGAATGTCCAGAGGGTTCAGCTAACAAATGATCTGGCTAATGTTTCAACGGTTGGCTTTAAGAGAGCCTTATTGCAAAGATCTATTCCATCGAAGCTTGATGGCCCAGGTTTTGAGACAAGGTTTCAGCCTTTGGTAGCGACACAAAATGATGTAATTAATCTTACTGAGGGAAATCGAATGCAAACCGATAACCCGATGGATGTTGCCTTAAATGACCAAACTGTCTTAGGCGTTTTTGCAGATGATGGAAACTTAGCATTTACACGGCGTGGCGACCTAAGAGTGTCACAAGATGGTTTTATAGAGACATCCACAGGTCAGCTTATATCAGATGAGGGTGGGGCACCGATTACGGTGCCTCAGGGCGGAACAGTTACGTTTGCCCCAGATGGTGCAGTCTTTTTTAACAACGCATTAGCAGGTGCAGGTGCGGTCGCGCCACAACAGATTGGTTTACTTCTATTGAGAGACGCCTCCGCAACACAGCTCCAACGAAGGACTGATGGGTTGTTTGAAGAGTCTGGAGCAAATGGCCAGGGTGGCGATTTCCCCACAGGACCACAAGTTACCTCGCTTACATCAGGATCTCTGGAGGGCAGTAATGTGCAGCCTGTTGAGGTACTGGTCGAGTTAATGGACTACTACAGATCATTTGAGACACAGATTAAAGTTATAAAAAGCGTAGAAGAACTAGATAAAGATGCAAATAAACTAATGCGTGTAACCTAGAGATATAGTTAAAGAAGAGGATTTAAGATGGACGCTTCAATGTGGGTAGCAAAGACAGGTCTCTCTGCTCAGTCTACAAGAATGACTGTCATTGCCAATAACCTATCTAATGTTAATACGGTTGGATTTAAAAAAGATCGCGCTAATTTTCAGGACTTGCTGTATCAGCGTATCGTGCAGGCTGGTTCACAGGCTGATGTCGTTGCAGAAAATCCAACTGGTTTGATGCTGGGAACTGGGACACGTGTTGTGGCCACTGAAAAAATTCATCGTCAGGGCAATATGATCTCTACGGAAAACTCTTTAGATTTGGCTATTGCTGGCGATGGTTTTTTTGGGATTCAGCAGGCTGATGGAACCATTGCCTACACAAGGGATGGATCTTTTAAATTAGATAATGCTGGGGCATTAGTTACATCTTCAGGTGAAACCACAATCCCCCAGATTAATATTCCTCAGGACGCGTTAAGCATTAATGTTGGTAGAGATGGAACAGTCACAGTGGAATTGGCACAGGGTGGAGGTGCCGTCCAGGTAGGCCAGCTTCAGTTGTCTCGATTTGTTAATAATGCTGGTCTTGTCCCTCTTGGAAGAAATCTATACGCCGAATCTAATGCTAGCGGTCAGCCTATTGTTGGTATTCCTGGTGCGCAGGGGGCGGGCATGTTGATGCAGGGGGCTTTGGAAGCGTCCAATGTAAATGTGGTCGAAGAGATGGTCAATATGATTGAGACCCAAAGGGCTTATGAAATTAATTCTAAAGCGATTGCCGCCGCTGATGGGATGCTCAGATTTTTAAATAATAATCTTTAACCTTTCATAATGAAGATACATAAAATGCTTAGATTAATTATTTTGATTAGTGTTTGTTCAGTCATTGGTTGTGCTTCAGTGACCACTTCAAATACTTCTCCAGCAGCGGGATTTGAGATTATAGATCCAATGCCAACAACTGGGCTGGGCCAGCCGACCGGGTCAATTTTTGATAATGGCGCCAATTTATATCCAGCAGGTAGGGCCTACTCAACCGGTATGTTTGATGTTGGAGATATTATTACTGTTGTATTAGACGAGTCTGCACAAGCATCACGTGTGACTGGGTTGACTACAGAAAGAGTTTCTAATGGGGTCCTTACGCCAGGAATTTTTCCAGCCGGAACCGAAGCCAATGATTTGGCGAATATCGAAAATCTGGGATCCAGCATTGGTTCTGATGGCAATGGTTCAGCCGGCCAGTCGGCATCTCTGAACGGAAGTATCTCTGCTGTCGTTCAGCAGGTTTTAAGCAACGGTAACTTATTAGTATTCGGGGAAAAGGAGATTGAGCTCAATGAAGGCAGTGAATATATTAAGGTTCGAGGGATAGTACGCCCACAGGATATACAGCCCAACAACACAGTGCTCTCTAGAAGACTCGCTAATGCTCAATTTTCTTATAGTGGGGTAGGAGCCTTGGCAAACTCAACTAAAGTGCCGGTCGGTACCAGGCTTCTTTATAGACTTTGGCCTTTTTAGAGTAATTTATGAATACTATATTCAAAAAGATTTTTAATTATTTTCTGACACTTTGCTTAGTGTTTCAGACGTGCCCTATTTACGCAGATCGTATTAAGGATATCGCTGATGTTGCTGGAGTTCGTAGCAATCAATTAATAGGTTTCGGTCTTGTCGGTGGCCTTTCAGGCACAGGTGATGGAAGGGATTTAAGGGTTACTGGTCAGAGTCTTACGTCTTTACTATCAGGGCTTGGTATCAGTGTAGACGGTCCTGTGTCTGAATTTGACTTCGGTGATAATCTCATAAGACTTGCTCAGCAGTTCGCACAACAACCTCTTCAAACAGATAATTTGGCAGCTGTGCTTGTCACTGCCGAGGTTCCACCGTTCGCCAAACCAGGACAGAGGCTTGACGTTAATGTTTCAACGGTCGGCAGTGCTGAGAGTTTGCGTGGCGGTAATTTAGTATTAACAGAGCTTAGGGGTATTGATGGACAGGTATATGCTCTTGCTCAGGGTCCGCTCACGGTCACGGGTATATCTGTAGATGCTGCAGGTAGTAGTGTAGAGATCGGGGTGCCTACATCAGGAAGGATTCCGAATGGAGCTATTTTAGAAAGACTTATTCCTTCGTCCTTCGAGACCGCAGATAACATAGTTCTAAATGTCAGAGATGCTGATTTCAGTACAGCTAATGCAATTGCTAATGGTATTAATGACATATATGGAGCAGGTACAGCAAACGCATTAGACTCAGTTTCTGTGGTCGTAAGAAGTCCTTTAGATATGAGTCAAAAGGTTTCATTCCTGAGCGATATAGAGAACTTGAATGTAGATCCAGGAGATCCTGTCGCGAGGGTAGTCATAAACTCTCGAACAGGTACAGCAGTAATTAATCGGTCTGTTAGGGTTGGAGCTGCAGCAGTCTCGCATGGGACACTCATGGTTAGAATTGATGCTACGAACGAAGTGGTACAGCCAAATGCATTTGGCCAGGGTGAGGCTGTCGGTGTGCAGAATGCAAATATCCAGGTTGAAGAGGAAAGTAGCAATATGTTTGTTTTTGAGCCTGGCATTGAACTGCAAGATATCGTAGACGCAATTAACCAAGTAGGCGCGTCTCCCTCTGCGCTTATAGCTATTCTTGAGGCATTAAAGAGAGCTGGCAGCCTTAAAGCAGAGCTTGTGGTGATTTAAATGGCTACCATAAATAATTTCGTCTCAAGTGCGCTCGATTTTTCAGGACTTAGAAGCCTAAGCGGTGCCTCAAATCAGACAGAGCAAAGGGATGAAATAAATAAAAAAGTTGCAGCAGAGTTTGAATCCATGTTTCTCAAACAGCTTACCGACTCGATGCAGGCTGCTTTAGAGCCTTTCGAAAGTGATCTCGTTAGTAATGATTCCACAAAGCTTTTCCAGGGATTATTTTATGATGAAGTGGCGCATATTGTTCCTACAAAGCAAGGTCTAGGTATCTATGAGTGGTTAGATAGCCTAGATCAGCGCGGTAGGCTCGTCTCAATACCAGAGGCAGAGTAAGGCGCCATGAGTGATCTTCTAAATATTGGTGCCAGTGCCACAGAACTTTATCGACAGGCACTGTCAACTGTCAGTAATAATATTGCTAATCTTAATTCGGATGGGTATTCGAGGCAGGAGATTACTGCACAAGAGAATAATCCTGTCCTACAAGGTGTGAGTTACCTGGGTACAGGTTCGAATTCTAAGGGCGTCTCTAGAGCGTTCGATGAGTTTGCAACCTCGAACATTAGAGTTGCAAATAGCAAGGTTAGTGAGCAGAAACCGCTAATTCAATATACAGATAGACTCATTGATTTACTTGGGACAGAGAAAGGCAGCTTAAGTGCTGGATTTAATCGATTCTACAGTGCTGTTGCTCAATTAAGTAGTAATCCAACAGAGGAAGCTTTTCGACAAGAGTTTCTTGGTGCCATTGAATTTCTGGCAGATCGCAGTAAATCTATAGGTGCAGAGCTTGAACAAATTAATTTAGAGATTGAGAGCACAATTAGCAGCGAGTTTGACGAGTTAAATAAATTATCAGAAAGTTTGGCTCTCGTAAACAAAGAGCTGGCTAAAACGTCACTTTCCAAACGCCCCCCACCTGCCCTACTCGATCAGAGAGATTATCTTCTGCTTGAGATGTCCAAATATGCCTCGCTTGATGTCAATGTCGATAGCGCGGATCGTGCCTCTGTGAAATTAGCTGGTAGCAGTAATAATCTTACCTTTGTCAATACTTCAAGGTCGTATAATTTAAATTCCCGCCTTTCTGTAGTTGCAGGTGGTCCGATTGCAATAATTTATGATGCTTATGGTGAAAATCTTAATGTGGGAGAATTGCGCGGTGGATCCATAGGAGGTTTACTGCAGTTCAGGAATGATATTTTCGAGAAGTTACGGGATGATCTCGATGTCCTCGTTAGCAGAATGGCTTCTGCTATAAATAATATTCATAAGGAAGGGCTTAACAATAATGGTGATGTTGGAGGTCTGGTATTTGATCTTTCACCGAAATATGTCGCGTCTAATGTTGCAGATGGCACTTCTTCAAGCGCCTTAAAGGTAACTGCTCCTACAGGCAATGCCGATGTTAATGTAAAAGCTAAGTGGGATCAGCCAAATAATAGATGGTTGTTGACAGATCTTGTCAATGAAACACGCACCTATGTAATGCCAAATTCCAAGAATGATAAGGGATTCTCATTTAAGGGACTGACGGTCGAAGTAACCAAAGATTTAGTAAATACAGAAGAGTTTTATATAAAGCCCTCACAAAGAGGTGTTGATAATATAAGAGTTTTGCTAGAAAAAACTGACCAGATTGCGACAGCGGATAGACTTCAGGTTGAGGGTAGTATTACTAACTCTAAAGAGGTCGATCCAAGTATTCTTTATTCCCAGCGCATAAAGCCGCTTAAAGAATTCGTCCAGTTCGATACATCTTCCAAATTAGCTGTTGCGCAGACCATCACAACAAAAACTAATACAGTTGAACCTTCATTATTCATTCCTAGAGATGCGACTAGTTTTAAAATAACCATTCAGCCTCCAATTGCCGAAGATTATCAGCTCCAATTATTTACATCCGAATATAATCATTTACTTGGGAGTAATGTTTTAGATCCTGGATTTGTGACTGGGCTAAATGCCGCTAAGTCTATTGAGGCAGGAACATCATATGTGAGTAATTATTTAAATAAGCAGGGAGTCGATGGATATAAAGATACGAGTATAAAGATTGGCAATTTCTCTGATGAGATTATGGTTTCTTCAGGCCTTCCAATCCAGATGAATAATACTGGTGGAGTACAAACGCTCGTTTCTGCGACCTCTCTAAAATTAAATGGGCATAATTTGGGGGCATTAAATGTAAATAATGCAACTACTCTATCTGCCAGAGATATTGCAGCTTGGATAAATGCAGAGACACCAAATACAAATGTTACTGCTCAGGGTCAAAATACTCGGTTTTACGCATATGAAGATTTGGACCTTACGAGACAACTTTCTATAAACGGTACCGAAATAGTCAATGGAGGTACCGGTATCCCGGCAAATCTAGAGGCTTTGGCGACACTAATAAATGCTCAAACAGGTGTCACCAATGTGCAGGCCGTTTTCGATAGAAGGGAGAACAAGATTGCGATTTCAAATGTTGAGTCAAGCGCTGGGGAAAATATTGTCTTAGGTAGTCCAGTTGCTGGTGACACACTTAATCTTTTAGGTGAAATAAATGGAACATTTGTCGGTAGTGTCAAATATATAGGAGATAATATTAACTTTGAATTTCAAAACTATGGTGCTGGACAGGGCACGCCAAAAGACCTAAGTAGGCTTGGCCTTTCAACCTCCATAATTTCTGAGGGTGCAATGGATGATGATTTACTTATTTATGCTACCGGCTCAGCAAATGATTTAGATATAAGATATGACATAGGGACTTTGGCTAAGAAGCCAGAGGTTATTATCGAACAGCCTTTTAAACTTAAATTCCTGTCACCAACACAGGTTCAAATTACTGATACGTCTACAAATACAATTTTAGCAAAGAAAGATTATGCGTGGCCTGATGGTGTGCTAGTGAATGATGTGCGAGTTATTTTTGGAGAGGCGCCTACGACTGGTGATGAGTTCAGTATAACCTCAAATTCTGGTGCCATGGGTGACAATGGAACCATTAATAAATTGGTTAACGTCAGAGATATCGGTGTTGATGGGAGTCAGGTGCCAACGCAGAAATACCTGTCGCTAATCTCCGAAATAAGTAACAAACATGAGCTTGCGACCATCTCCTCTGATGCTTTGGAAGCCGTTAAGGATGATGCTGTTGCTCTATTGGATGCGACTGCCGGTGTAACATTGGACAGCGAGGCTGCAGATCTAATTAAGTATCAACAGTCTTTCCAAGCGGCAGCTCAGATCATTAAGGTTGCAAGAGACATGTTTGAAACGCTCATACTTGCCTCACGATAAGGTATAAATGATGAAAATTTCAACTTCCCAGTACTATAAAACACTCAATGAACACATGAATAATCAGCAGGCAAAGATTGCTGAACTTCAATCCCAATTATCCACTGGGAAAAAAAATGTTACACCCAGTACTGATGTTAAAGCAACAACTAGCTCTTTGAAAATATCCACAGTGATTTCAGCTCAAGAAGACTATATAAATACGCTTAAGAATATCAATGCGGGCTATGCAGAAGAAGAAATTGCAATGAGTTCTATGACAAATATGATTAGAAGAATGCAAGACATTGCAATCGCTGGGGCCAACCAAACATATAGTCAGGGCGAGCTAAACCTTTTTGCAAATGAGGTGCAGGGTTATTTAGATGATGTACGAGGTCTAGCCAATACGAAAGATTCGAATGGGCATTACATTTTTTCAGGAACCAAGACCACGACAAAACCTTTTGTAAAACAGGCTGACGGTTCAACGGTATATCAAGGTAATCAATCAGAAATCAAGCTTAGCCTTGAAGGAGGATACAAGCTTCCGATAAGCATATCTGGGCATAAGTTGGCAGGGTCGATCGAAAGGAGAGACGCTTTAGGAGCTGTAACAACTAATGTTGATATGTTTAAGGTTATGGAAGATTTTGCTGCTGCTCTCAAATCTAACACATTAACCGATATCCAGAGAGGTAGCGAAGAGCTTTTCTTAGTTGCAAAAAATCTTGGTGCGAATATGGTTGAAAATGGGATAAGGCAAAAACTTGTCTCGGAGAGAGAGATCATCGCCGAAGATAAGATTCTTATCTATAAAAGTTTGCTATCTAATGCACAAGATGTCGATTATGCAAGCGCGATAACGCAGCTTTCTTCCGATATGCTTGCGTTGGAGGCGGCCCAGAGTACTTTTTCAAAGGTCTCTCAACTTTCATTATTTAATTATATTAATTAGTAAGTAATCAATGTCTGAAGTCTCTTCCACAAATAATATTGGCACAAAGATTACACAGGCTTTAAGCGCTGGATCTGGCGTCGATATAATAGAACTCGCAACAACTTTGGCGGAGGCAGAAACTCAGCCAAGAATTAATAGTGTAACCAACAAAAAATCTTCGGCAGAGTTAAATATTTCAGGTTATGGAACACTAAAATCAGCGTTATCAGATTTGAAGACCTCACTTGGCGCATTACAAAATAAAGACGAGTTGCTGTCAAAGTCTGTTTCTAGCCAAGCGCCTGATAGTGTCTCCGTATCTTTAAATAGTGAATTAAATGCGATCGCAGGGACATCAAATTTGGTAATTGCATCACTAGCCAAAAATCAGGTTGTGATGATAGATAATAATGCTAGCGATTTAACAAATGAGAAATATACCTCGTTATCACAAAATTTGAGTGATACAGATTTCTCTATAACTATAACGTCTCCCTCTGGTGGTGCGGCAAGTGTAATAAATATAAGCACTCATACACCTCAAGGTATTATCGACGCTATAAATTCTGCTGATATCAATGGGATCAAGGCAAGGGTGCTTAATCTAGATTCCAGTGGAAATACATTCAATATTGTTTTAGAGGGAAAAACAGGGGCAAGCAATAGTTTCGACGTTACAAGCAGTTTGGCTAGTTTTGGCGAGGTAACCACGCAGGCGTCAAGCGATTTAGATATGACTGTAAATGGCATTCAGGTCTATAGAGATAGTAATTCTGTCACTGATGTTGTGCCAGGTGTTAAGCTAGACATAAAAAATACTGGTACAACAAATGTTGTGGTCTCATCAAATACTGGGGGTCTTAGAGAGTCTATAGATGACTTTATATTTAATTATAATTCATTGATTGATGTGGCATCCTATCTAACCGGGGAAAAGAATGAAGAAGATGAGTTAGCAGGGTCATTGGCTAATGAAAAAAATTCTGTTAATTCAATATTAAGCAGTATGAGAGGGCTTTTGGATCTAAACTCGACCACGCCATCAAGTGGCTTTAATACATTTAGAGACCTGGGGATAAGTGCTGAACTTGGTGGTAAGCTCTCCTTGAGAGAGACAACATATGCCAATGCCATTGAAAATAATCTTGATGATGTTAGGACAATGTTAACTGCGAATACAAATGATCAACTTGCTACTGATTCGAATCCTAAGGGGTTGGCATTAGACGCCCAGAATATTATAGATGGATACCTCGCAGATTCAGGGACTATAAGAGTCAAAACAGATTCCGCCAAGGAAAGTATGTCTAAATACGAGAAAGATTTAGTAGATCTGCAAGAAAGGTTGGAAAAAATTAAAAGCAGATATCTCGCACAATTTGCAGCAATGGAAACCATTGTTCAGCGAAGTAAAAATACTGGAGAGTACTTGTCAGGTCAGATTAAGTCTATGCAGAGCATGTATGACAATTAATGGAAAAATTATTGTCTCTTTTATGAGGTAGAAACTATGGCCAACCAAAATGACTGTTTAGTTTGTAAATATATTAGATGGTACTTATTAATTGGTCTTCCAGTTTTGATTTTGGTGTGGACGAGGCCTAACTTAGTGGTGCTTGAAGGGCTGAATTTAATAAGCATAGTTTCGTATTTGATTGGCCTGGGTCTGATAGCAACAATCATATGGAAATACTTTAATGAGTATAAAAAATAAAGTTAATTGCCAGGATTGTCAGCATTTTTTTATAACTTGGCAGGCCGGACATCCCTATGGTTGTAAGTCTATGCAATTTCAAAGCAAAAATATTCCCTGCATTGACGTCCTTGCTCAAGAGGGAGTCCCTTGTATGGCTTTCAGGTCGAAAAGGACTCTTGAAAATCAAGAAATATATCCTATATATGCTAAAGAAGGCGCTAATAACGACGAAATATTAGATGTAACTATCTGATTATCAATACTTATCAATAACTAGTAGGAAAGGGTGCTCGATATCTTTTGGTTCCAGACAGGATATACTGCCTTTGTAGCTATAATATGTGCATGCTAGGTTATTTCGAGTGACACTTGAGGAGGATGACCAAAAGTTCTCGGTTATCATTGACGGAAAAATATTAGTATTGACGGCGGGATCTATACAGCTTTTTTCTGTAATCTGCCCGAAATCATTGCGGGAGGGAAGATGCACTGCCCTATTTGATTTTTCTGAAAGATCCTTAGCGTATTTGATAGCTTCTTCATAATTAAGATAGAGGGCGTCCCCAATACACTTGTTGGGAGGGGAGAATGTTTGACCGGCAGGACACCTTACCCAATATAAATTTGAGGATAGGGAAGTTATTAATGCACCCTCTGGGTTTAAGAACGATGAGAAGTTGCTCTTATTATTTACATAGTAGTCGTAGCAATTAGACTTGGCTGAAAAGTCGCAAGAGGCCAACCCTAACGACGAGACTATTATAAGAATATTTAACTTCATTGGCATGGTGGTCTGTAGCACGTTTTAGAAAAAACTTTGAATCTGTACTAATTTGTTTAGCTTAACGCGTTCATCTTATATCGGTTATATCGATTATATTGGTTATATTGGGAGTAAGTGATGGATATTGCAACTATTGTAGGCCTTCTAGGCGCTTTTGGCCTTATCATTTTTGCTATGTTAGATGGTGGAGACCTTGCCGCCTATACAAATGTACCTGGGTTGATGATTGTTGTAGGTGGATCAGTAATGGTCGTGTTACTAAGATCCTCACTTGAAGAGTTTTTAAATGCGATAAAGGTGGCAGGGAAGGCTTTTGGTAAGCCCCTTGAGAAGGCTGATGAGTTAATCACTCAGTTAGTAGAATTTGCGGCTATTGCTCGTAAAGACGGCATGATTGCTCTAGAAAATCAAGATATACAAAATAAGTTCATGGATAAAGCTATCGCGATGCTTGTTGATGGAACGGATGAGGCAATGATCGTCAAGTCTCTTAGGCGTGATATAGAAATCATGAAGCTTAGGCATAAGCAAGGCGCCAGCATATTTTCATCTTGGGGTGAGGTCGCTCCGGCTATGGGTATGATTGGAACGCTTGTCGGTTTGATCCAAATGTTGGGCAACATGTCCGATCCAAAGTCAATTGGGCCCGCGATGGCGGTAGCCTTGCTTACTACAATGTATGGAGCCATAGTGGCAAACTGCTTCTGTATTCCTATTTCTCAGAAATTAGCAAATCAGTCAGAGGCAGAAAGTGCAAACTGCGAGCTAATACTTGAAGGGATACTTTTTATTCAGAAGGGGGGTAACCCAAGAATTCTGACAGATCTGCTTATATCTTTTGTTGCCCCGAAAAAACGCGATCAACTTGTCAATGCCTAACGTAAATGCATGAGCAATTATCATGGCTGATGAAGAAGACATACAGCAAGAGTCTGCAGATGAATTGGAGACTGATCCGGCTGCCAATAATCCCAGTGAGGATCTAGAGGATCAGAATGATGTTGACAGCAGCGACTTAGAAAATGCTGCCGAAGAGGCGAGGCAGGCTTCTGTTAGCAATAGCTCTAGCAAAGAAGAATGCCCGCCATGCAAGTCAGGTTCTCCGGCTTGGATGGCAACCTTTGCCGATATGGCAACCCTCCTGATGGCGTTCTTCGTCTTGATTCTATCCTTTTCAGATACCGAGCTTCCAAAATTTGAATATATAAATGGTTCTATACAGTTTGCCTTTGGCGTAAATAAAGTAATTCCAAAAATATCTATTCCATCAGCCCGAAGTATTTTGGTAGAAAATTTCACGCCAAACGAAGCAGCGCCTACTGTCGTTAATAATCCAAGGCAGCGTCCCTTAGACCCCACAGCTGAAAATTTACTTCGTCGCACTGAGAGTTTTGATGAAAAATTTATAGAAGAGCTCGAAAGAGCTAAGATTGCCATGTCTGAGCAAATTGCAACCGGCTTAGTATCAGTTACTACTGATGGTCAGCAGATTATTGTCAATGTAAAAAATGATGTCAGCGGAGACATATCTGGGGTTGAAGAGGATATCGTTGGTACCGTAAGTCAATTATTAATCGACACAAGTAAGATAGTTTCAGAACTTCAAGAGGTCACAAATCAAGAGATTAGTGTGCTTCTGACAGATACTGAACCTGAGCAGACAGAAAATCAGGAAGACGTTGCGCAATATTTTGGACAATCGGCGCAGGACGATGCTAACAGACGTTATGAGTTCATCAAGGCGGATCTGGGTACAGAAATAAATAACGGCCTTCTTGAGGTTGAGAGGGATGGCAACGACGTGATAATTCGAATTGCAAACCAGGGTTCTTTCAACTCAGGAAGCGCTGAATTGGCTAGCTCATTCCTACCAACGCTTGAGCGAATTGGAAACGCACTCTTAAATGATGAGGGTGTGATCAGTGTTGAAGGACACACAGACAATGTACCAATAATGTTTAGTGAATCCTTTACATCCAACTGGGACTTATCCGCAGCACGATCATCATCTGTTGCGTCTTACCTAACGACTGCCAGTGGCATAGATAGAACTAGGGTCCAGGTTATTGGGTTTGGTGATTCGTCACCTGTGGATACTAATGCTACCGCTGAGGGCAGGGCTAGGAATAGGCGGATAGAAATCAAGATTTCAGATAGCTAAACAAACCGAACTATATTTTGGAGCATTATCGTGGCTGAAGAAAACAACGATGAATCTGAGCTCGTAGAAGATATTACAGACGACCTAGACAAGCAAGAAGAGGTCGGCGAAGAGTCTGGTCCAGAAAATCAGGATGAGGATGTTGGAGCAGATGAAGAGTCGGCGCAGACAGAAATAGAGGAAGAAGAGCCTGGTGATCCTGAGGATTGTCCTCCTTGTAAGTCTGGTTCTCCTGCGTGGATGGCAACATTTGCTGATATGGCGACCCTTCTTATGGCCTTCTTTGTGCTTATCCTTTCATTCGCCCATGTCAACGTGCCTAAGTATAAGGAGGTTAGCGGGTCAATGCGATCACGTTTTGGGGTGCAGACAACGATACCAATTGTGGAAGCGCCAACAGCCCATAACATGGTTATGACACAATACAGGCAGTCCGTTACTGAGGTCACCGCGGCAAACGTCATTGAAGAGCAGTTGGTCAGAGAGGAGCAGGACATGGACGCCGAGCTTGATGTTGACCTTGGTCCGGGGGAGTCAGATACTAACCTGACAGAAGACGACATATTAGAAGAGTTTCGGGATGAGATCGCCGAAGGCAAGGCTACCGTTACTGTTGAGGACGGTTTTGTAGTAGTGAATGCACTAAATACAGTTCAAGAGAATCTCGAACCTGGGGAATTAAGCCAGGAAACAATTCAATTACTTGCCAAGGTTTCTGAGGTCCAGAGGGAAAAAAATCTTTTAATAAAAGTTTCAGGAGATCAGTTTATCTCACCAGCCAATACACTAGTAAGTAACCCCACACCCGGTACTGCATCACAGAGGAATCAAGACCAACTTGAGCAGATTAAAGCTAATTTATCAGACGAAATAAGTAATGGGTTGGCCGAAGTCTTTCGCGGAGAGAATGGAGAAATCATTATCAGGATAGCGGAGAGGGGAAGTTTTCTGAGCGGATCTGCAAATCTTCAAAATGGATTTCAGGAATTGTTGGATAACGTAGGTTTTTCAATTAGAGGGGCTACCGGAGCAGTCCAGATTCAGGGTCATACGGACAATGTTGGCATGGCTTTTGGAAATAGGTATCGCGATAACTGGGATTTATCCTCTGCCAGAGCGGCAACGGTTGCTGACTATATCCTTGAGAGAGGTTTCATAAACCCAGGAAATGTTATGGTCAAGGGGTTGGCTGATACACAGCCAATAGCAAGTAACGATAGTGCAACGGGGCGCTCACAAAATAGAAGAATAGAAATCGTATTAACGCCAAATTAATCGGTATCAGTTCAGACACACCTCAAATCCCTCTGAAATACAACGCTCTGCTATTAAATTTGCTTCATCTATTTCATCATTATCCAACGGGATACCTGCTATCGAGGTTACGTTGACCGCCTCACCCTCGCCATTTAATTCCGCAATTCTGCCCCACAAGTAGCCATTGTATGAGTCTGAGTCTCCACCTTCTCCGGCCTGCAGCATAAAGGCGTACATTAATTGGGCGGGCGAATAGTTTTTCTTTGCTGCCTTAAGCAAGTATTCCCGCGCCATGGCATAGTCAAGCGAAACCCCCTCACCCCTCTCATATGCGAGCCCGACCATATACTCAGATTCCATCAGCCCTTCATCGGCCGCCTTCTTGAACCAGCGGAATGACTCAACCAGGTTCTGTGCGACTCCATATCCATGATAGTAAAGGAGGCCCATATTGTGCTGGGCCTCTGGCAAATCATTGTCAGCGGCTTGTCTATACCAATTCATGGCTAATATGTAGTTTTGGGGCACTCCCAGACCTTCCTCGTACATGTGACCAATATTATTCTGAGCTTCGGGTACCCCATCTTCAGCAATTGGCATCCATGATCTTATGGCGGTCGCATAGTGCCCCCTCTCCATGGCAGCTAATCCAGCCTCAAGCCTGTCAGTTTGTGATAGGGCAAAGGTGGAGAATAGGAAAAAAGCTAATGAAGATGCTAGGCTATATACAGACTTATTAATTATCACGATTTTTCAATTTCTCTTATATGCCCTTGAATTTCTAATACTTTCTTAAACAAGCTACTCTCTGTGACCACAAGCTTGAGGTGCCTCTTGTCTTCAGAGACTACTGGTATACTCTCTCCAACAAAATTTCGGAGATTCTCTATTCCTTCTTGGATCGACTCACCTTCGCTTAAAAAAGTATAACCCGTACGGATGTGAGATTCGATACTATCTTGTCCTGCTTCTTGGGCATCGAATACATCTAACTTGCCTTTAAGGTTACCCTCCTCATCAATGACATAGGCCTCTGTGTGCCCCTCATTGAGCATTTTTTTATAGGCTTCATTCCCATGGATGGATGGTAGAACTTGGGTGTAATTTGCAGCCTCGCAAGAAAGTATCGACTCATGTGCCATGGCAATGACCTCCCGGCCTAATTTAATGTCTATCCCCCGGTCCATTAGCTGCCTATCAAAGTATGAGAGTCCAAACACTCTATAGCTGATGAGGTTGGCGATTATAACTGCCACCATTGCTGAGATGGCGTGATCATAAGAGCCGGTCAATTCCAACACGAGGATGATGCTGGTGATAGGTGCTCCGATGACACATGAGCTCACGGCTGCCATACCGGCGATCATTATTATCTGGGCATAGTCTGGGTGACCGAACATTGTGGCAATAGATGCTGCAACAGCGCCTGTGGCTATGCCGATGAAGAGGGCAGGTGAAAAGACACCACCAAACAGGCCCCATCCAAGGCACAGCGCTGTCATAAAAATTTTGAGTATAAGTAGCATTATCACCCTTTGGGTGCTTATA
>Ga0181597_10000831_pt1 | contig 34959 bp, 19 predicted proteins | sample 041ome_5_FD_148647 | JGI IMG/M metagenome (GOLD analysis project Ga0181597, IMG submission 148647) | Coastal salt marsh microbial communities from the Groves Creek Marsh, Skidaway Island, Georgia - 041403US metaG (spades assembly) | ecosystem: Environmental > Aquatic > Marine > Intertidal zone...
AATTTTTTCGATTTTTATTACACATTAAAATTTTACACTAAAACTTCATCATCATCAACCGCCGGCTTTGACGGTAGCGGCGATGGGCGATTTCGGCGAGGTGTCTTCCTCCTCCTCTTCTTTTATTTGCTTAAAACTCCTCGTCGCGACGATCGGTGGTGCGATCGGTTGTTCTTTTTTATTTTTCTCTTCTTCTTTTTCCTCCTCGCGTTCTTCTTTGGCGTCGCGTCCCGCCGCTCGGCCCCAGGAGGAGAAGAGACTGGACGGGATGGAAGGTAAATGGACGTTGGCGAACACGCTCGAGGCAGATGAAGAAGGAGGAGGAGGAGGCGTCGACGCGGGTGACTTTTGTGGTGAGGTCTGCGCGCTGCCTTTCTCTTTCTTGTGCACTTTTTGTCGCTCTTCCAACTTCAAGTGAGTCTTCGATTTCTCGCTTTGCATCAAGCCGCACTTTTTGAGCTCCTCGGCGACGCTTTTCTTGTTCGAAGATTGGAGACATAAGACTAACGCTTTGCGAGCGACGGCACGGATGCGTTTCTCCTGGTCGTATTTCGCAAACAGATCGTCTAACTCTTTCGAATTCCCAGTCCAGACTGATTTTGTGAAACCCAAATCTCGACAATCGGCGTCTGCGAGGAGAGACGGAAGGTTAAACGCCAACGCTTTCTTCATCGCGGGGCCACTAAAAGCGGCCGGGAGTTTGTACGATGGGATTTGCGGGACCAACTTGGCTGCGTACGAGTTTGGGTCTAAACTCTTATCAATCAAATCCGAGTCGTCGTCGCTCTTGGTAACCGCGGCAGCCACCGTAGAGGAGATTGAAGAAACGTAGGACCAAACCGCCTCCTTAGCTTTCTGCGCGTTCTCTTGAGCTGCTCTCGCGGCTTCTTGCGCAGACTCTGCCGCCCTCGCGGCGGCCTCGTGTGCAGATTGCGCCGCTTTGGCAGCAGCTTCTTGCGCTTTCGCTTTCGCGGCTTCCGCCGTTTGCTTCGCAGATTCCGCGGTTTGAGAAAGTTTCTCCGAAGCCGCGTCGCAGTACTCCTTCGCTTTGATCGCTGCCTCCGATTCCGCGAGCGATTTCGCCGTTGTCGTTGCGTAACCGCCATCAATTTCCAGTTTTTCCTTGTTGTTGAATCTGTCTGGTAGAAAAGTTTTACACGCCGCCTCGGCGACGTAAAAAGTCATCGATGAGTTGACGATTTGCGTCAAATCTGCCTGCGTGAACAGTAGGTACTTCGGTCCGCAAATCAAAGCCGAGACGTCTTTGATGACGTACTCGCAAAACGCGTTTCGAAAGAACCCTTTGCTCATCTGTAAAGCTTGTTTTCTCGTGATCAAGCCGTCGTCGAGAGCTCTGTTGAGTGATTTGCGAGTCAATTTTTTTGCTTTTCGTTCTGCTTTCGCCACCGTTTGGTCGGCGATGGTAAACGCATCTTTTATGGCATTTTCGGCGTTTTGACGGAGTTCCGATGTGGACGTTTCAATCGCACTCAACGCAGCGTTGACGCGTTCGCTAAAGGACGCGAATAACTTTCTACTGGTACTCGTTTCTTTTCCTTCTTCTTCTTTTTCTTGTTTTATTCCTTCTTGTTTCGTCTCCGTAATCGGAAGCGGTATCTTCTTCTCCTTTGCAGATTTCTTTTCTTCTTTTTTCTCCTCCACTTCAACAGAGGCGCGAACTGACTCTTCGCTCTCGTCGTCGTCGTCGTCGTTGTCATTGTCGTCGTCGTCATTTTCTTGCCTTTCCAAATCCTTTTCTTCAAAAGATGCGTTCAGAACGGCCAAACCATCCGCCCCGGCGCCGAGTGCCAACGTCGTAGCGATGGTTTCCATGTCCAAATACTCACGTCCTCCGACGATGGCGAAGCACAGAGCGATGCGAAATCGGTTGGATAAATGCACCGGATGCGCCATGAACGGACCAGGAATGGCCCAGGCGAGAATGAACGCCGCTGGATATTGCGCAACGGCGTGCTTGGACACGAAATAATGGAGCTGATTGCGAGTAATCATCTTGTCAGCAGAGGACGCATAATTCATATCGAATTTGGCCGCCATCGCCGGTGCTCCGTTGATAACTCCAGCACCCATGCCTTCAATGGCGCGGTCGAAGCACGCAGAAACTGTTTTCAACGAGATTCTCTGGTGACTATCGATGACTTTCTTTGAGATGCCATCGTTTTCAGTCCCAGAGCCAGATTCGACGGCGATACCGTCTTTGGTGGAAGCTGCACTTTCAACATCCTCCTGCTTCGTTTCCTCCACTTTCTTCTCTTCTTCTGCTTCTGCTTCTTCCTCACCGTGTTCCTTCTCGTGATCTTTTTTATTCTTCTTTTTCTTTTCGAACGGAACGAAATACGCGTCTTTCAGCGCAGCAAAAAAATGTACCGTCTCTCTCAACTTCTGAAAGTCGCTTCGCAACGACTTCCCTCTCTCTTCTCTCCAATTGTCGATCCACATGAGGAGACGGTCTGGAATATCCACGTGCGTCGCGCTCGATTTGTTCGATTTGTTTTTGTTGTAATCCTCGGAGAGTGCGTGCACGAACGAGCTTTGGCAAAACGTCACGTTTTCTGGTGGTACGTCGATTAATTCGCACCAGTCTCTTTTCTCCACGTAATCGTCGCCGCAGTGCGTGACGACTACGAACACGTTGTCTTCACCGAGTCGCCTGGATAGTCGTCGGATGGAAATGGCGAAAGGATGCAACGATTTCAAGCTCGTTTCCAAATCCGGTTTCACAATGCCGCCTTCGAAAACTTCTTCTGTTTTATTTTTTTTGGCGCCGGCGGTGATGGTGGTGGCGGTGGTGGTGGTAGCAGCAGCGCGAGCGGCGTCGTTCGTCTCCGTTTCGTCTCGTTCATCTTCTTCGTCGTCGCTTTGAAACGATACGCTCGGAACCGATTCTTCCTTCTCTCGAAAGTCCACGACGACGATAATCGCGTCCATATCCTCCGCAGAAGACGAAAAAGACAAAGGCGCGACGACGCCTTCGGACGTCTGCAGAACGCGAACTTCGCACGACGCTTCGTCGTCGTCAGAGTCCTCTCCTTCTTCTTCGTCCTCGTCGTCGTCGCCACCGCCACCATTACTCAACCCAACCGCCGTCCTCACCGCTTTCTCCACCTCTTCCTCGATCGCGTCTTCGTCGTTATCCACCATCCCAGTCGTTCCGATCGTATCGATCTTAAACCGTTGCACGTACACGTTCGGTTTCTTCTCCGCGGTTGGAATAACACCCTCGCCGAGCGTTTCGACGAACCTCTTCCGCTCCTCCGTATCCGGCAGCACTTCCGGCGCGAGCGTGGCCACCGCTTTCGCGTCGTCCAAAAATCTCGACAGCGCGTCTTTTCTTTCTCTTCTTCCGTCCTTCTTCGTGCGTTTCTTCTTCTTCTTCTCTTTAGAGTCTAAACCGTCCAATATCTCCCACGCGCCCATCCGCGTCACCATCGCCTCGTACGACGGTTTTCTCCGCTTCAAGATTTCCAATTCTATCATCGCCGTCTTCTTCGTCTTCTCGTTTTCTTGTTCTCCTTCTTTCTTCTTGCCGTTGCTGAGAGACAGCGTCACCGCGGCTGCCGCGAGCATGTTTGTTCGTCGCGGTTGCGCGCCCGCGTTTATTTTAGTATTGCGCGCGCGCTTTCTTCTTCCTCCTCCTCCGCGGTCTCGGATTTTCAAACCCTAAACAGTGAGCGTTGTGGGGAAAAAAAAGTTAGTTGACAAAAAGCAAACAAAAAGCAAACAAAAAGCCGAAGGAACGATGACGGAAGACGACGACGACGACGAATGGGGGGGCTTTATTTGTTAGTCGTTGATTTTAGGGAAGCGCAGATGCGCTACGCGGAAGAGGAAAGGAGTAGTAGCACCAACGAGAGCATCATCGACTTTGAAAAGATGATGACGACGATGGAGAAGACGTGGAAGAGTTGGAAAGGCAAGACGCCTTTGAGAGATAAATCGTCTCTGAGACACTTGTTGGATACCATCGCGGCGAGGGAAGAGGAGAAGGAGGAGGAGAAGCGACGACGAAAAGAGATTGTGCTCTTGTGTGGCGGCGAAGGGTGCAAAGGAGTGAATATTTTGCGCGCGTTCCAACTGTTTTTGGGTTTGTCGTCTCGGTGTCTTTGGACGACGAGAGTGACGATGCGCGTTGAGCTTAAAACGTTGATTCCGGTGGTGAAGACGAACGGAAACAGGCAGGACTGGTTGAGAGTGAGAAGCAGTGGCGATAGTTTCGAGTGGGGTTGCGGCATCGGCGCGGAGTGCGCGGAAGGATGGCGAATGGAGTTAAGGCGGTTGGCGAAGACGCTCGCGGAAAATACGAGCGGAACGACGTTTCGTGAAGACGAGAACGCTTTGACGATGTCGCATTCGTCGTTCTCGTCGTCGTCCTCGTCGTCGTCTGAAAGGGAAGAAGAGAACGACGAGAGGGAGGAAGACGCTCGCGATTATTTCCCGTCCGTGCAGTTAGGAGTACGAGAACAGCTATTGGAAGTTTCGAACGATATCTCGAAGCTCTTTCGCGATAATCGAGAAAAGTATAGAAGCGATGATGGTACCTTCGCTGTCGTCGCATCGACGAGAGAACGCTACGATGAATTCAAAAAGTGGCACTACGTGGAATCTCTCCCTACTCTTTACGGCGTGTATTTAGAAGTCACTAGTCACAAACACGCCGACGGTGAAGATGACGATGACGATAAAAATCTGATTGGATACGCGAGCTTTCACACGGAGCAAGCGCCACCTCAGTTTGAAAACGTCGTCGAAAATCTGAACGCCTCAAAAGTGCAACGATTTTGCGTTGTGAATCGGTTAGTCGTGAACCCCAAATATCGCGGGAAGGGCGTGAAAGAGCTCTTGTTGAGAGCCGGGTGCGATTCATATCACATGAAAGGTATCGCGTGTCGAATAACTACGTCCGCGTTTACCGCGAAAGTAAGTTTAGATGCCTGTAAACTGCTCGTTTTCGAAAGATTTAAATCGAGAAAAGATACTGGTAAGGAGCGCTCCAGCGGCAAGCGCAAAATTGTCGTAAACGTTCCGTCGACTCAAAAAAGTAACGTGAACGATGACGATAACGACGAGAAGAAGGAGAGAGAAGTGAAGAAGGACGTTCTGAGAATGTTAAACGCGCTCACGCCGGATTCGTCCGCAAAACTCACGCCAAAGCTTCGAGAAACGTTCGATGCGCTTTCTGAGGACGACAAGGCGTACGTTTCGGGGTACATCATATCCTTAGCGAGAGTCGCGCCTCAGTTTCGGAGGCTGTTAGCGGATGTCGTGTTATGCACTCGCCTTGAACCTATCGTTCGGAAAGATGCAAAAATAGAAATCGAAAAGCTCTCGACGTCTTCTTCTTCTCATCTCAGCGGAGAAGAGGTCTCGGCGAGATTGCGATTTTTGAACGCTTTCGTGAGCGAGATGAATTCCGAGCAGAGCGCTTCTCGCTATTTGGGAACCAAAGATTCTGCTTTAGCCATGTCCAGGCAAGACGTGTTCACCGCGGCGAAACGAGACATGAAGGCTTTGCGCATTATCGAGGAAGATTCGAATACAGTCGCGGAGGTGAAAAGAGGTCAACGCTCGGGATGGAGTTACATATATATCGGTACTCCCGTCGTGCGAAGATTCGACGGACAAAAGTATATATTTGACGGCGAAACGAATAGATTTCAGAAAGTAGTAACATAGAATGCAACGATATCTAGATCATGTACGCTATCTCATCGCGCTAAACCTGCTTCTAAATCGAACAGCATAATCGTTCCGCTTTCCACGTTTGCGATCTTTATTTTCACATTCTTCGAGCGTTTCCATAAGAGTTCCGCTTCTTCACCGTGCGGCGGTCTCTCGGAACATACCGCGACTCGAAAATCTGGTTCCCCGGGGCCCGATTTTTTAAAATTCCCGTTCGGTCGCCATACGTCGAATGTTGGCCACTTACCTCCAGCGTCGCGCATTTTCATCAATTCTAGCTTTTCTTTCTCTCGTCGAAGCAATTCTTTCTCTTTTTCTCGCTTTTTTCGTTCCTCTAGTTTAACTTTTTGCGTCCGAGCATACGACGCGTGGATTTCCGGACCAATCCACGGGTGGTGTTTCGAACCAGACCAATAAAACCACCGGCGAGTTCCCGAGCAATGAACGATTTCTGCTTCTTCGTCATCATTTACTTCTACTTTTTCTTCTATCGCTACGTCTGCGTTTTTTTGCTTCTTCACGGTTACGTCATTAAGATCACCGTCTTCTTTTTTGCCTTCCTTGACCTTGCCCTCGTCATCGACATCGACATCGACATCCCCTATTCTGCTTTTGTTGTTGTCGACGCCTCTGAATACCCAGTCACCTTCCCCAGCCATCTTTCGATGGAGGTACATCTCGTCCTTTCCTCTGTTCTTTTTTGCGTTTGTCTTGACTTGCTCTGGGACGACCCACGGCGCCCCAAATCTTCTCGCTACGTACCCAATCCTACACAACTGCGCGTACGTCACGTACGTCTCCATCGACACCCCGCACTCCTCCAACATCCCGTGTATGCTCTTCACCGAAGCCGGTTCTAAACCCTTACCTCGCGCTTGCCAAAACAAACACACCCGCTCTGTTTCTACTAAGAACGCGACTTCCTCCGGGAACAAATACACCGCTCCTCCGCCGTTCTCTGTCTCTGCATCGATCGAAGTCATCACCGTCTCGCCTCCGCCACTCGCCGCCGACGAAGACGCCGAATACCCAAACTTGGACAACGACTTCCCTTTCTGTTTCACCACTTTCGCTAGTTTCAGCTTCTTATCCCATATCGCCACCGCAATGTTACTCGTCGACACTTTCCGTTGTCTCGACCAAGCGGAGACTAACAAATCAAACTGCTCCTTCGCCCGTTCGGTCGTTTTCACTCTCAACTCCTCTCTCGTGGGTAATTTCGCGTCTGGTTTTTCCTGTTCGAGAAGTTCGGAATATTTCGTCGCTTTGGCGCCGCCTCTCTTGAACAAGTGCGACTGACCGTTGCCGTTTCGTTTAATCGTCGTCGTCGTCGTCGTCGTCATCGTTCCGTTCGAAATCGCGGCGGTGGTGCAATCGATGGTCTCATCAAACCTTCTCTTTTTGCCGACCGCCGCCTCGTCCTTCTCCATCTCTTCTTTTAGCATTAGCATTACTCTCCCCAAAGTCTGGTGGTTTTTTCTTCGCACTCACCGAATAGCGATACTACCGAGCATTCTTTGCCTCCTTTTTCTTCGTTCTCTTTTTGTTATTACGGTCGTTGATGATGCGCGTTTGTATTCACACACACACACACACGTGCGTGTATATTATTATTACGTTTCGGGTGCAAAAGGAGAAAAATTTCTTTCGAGAGACGCCACAACGCAGCAGGGAAAAGATAAAAAAAAAATGTCTTCGGAGCTACTACACGCGCGAACGCGCTCCTCCGAGCGACTGGAATACAATAGCAACAACGGGATGTCTTCTTCTTCACCGCCGACGACGACGTTGAGCGCACCGCGAGCGAACACGCCCTCGACGACGAGCAACAACACCACCACGAGCAACAACGCGAATAATAGCACCACCACGAATAAAACGAACAACGGCACCACGGTGAACAAGATGCGCAAGTCGGCGTCCATGTTACAATTCAGCGAACACGCGATAAATCAAGTGCAAGGGTTAAAAAACAGAGGACTGGATTTACCGGTCACGCCGAGGTTGCAGAGGAGGCGATACAGGTGCGCCCTCGAGATCGTTTTTTTATGTTTATATCTGGGAAATTGGAAGAGCGAAAGATATCCGTTTGAAGCTCTTTTTGCGCGCATTCCGCGTTTGGATAATAGAAATACTAACGACACGTTACTACTACTACTCTTCACACGCGACAAAACAGGGGAATATTCTGCATGAGCTTTATTCTGAGCGTGCTCTTCTACCTCTACATATCCGCGATCGTCGCCGCGCACAACCGGCACAGGAGAGTTTTACCGTACATTGGGAGCGAGACGAAGCACATCGTGAAAGAAGGCGAGGGGTTCTTTTCGCGGTTGGTGTTTCGGCGGTCGTCGTCGAAACATCATCACGGTTTGGATGAGGTTGTTCACGTTCCGTCGTCGTCATCTTCTCATCGTAGTCATCACGAGGATATGGAATTGGAGCTAGAGGACGAGGATTCAAACGTAGCGAGGATGTTTTATCATCATTAGACGCATAAATATTTATTAGTTAGAGAGAGAGAGAGAGAGACCGGCGAGACGAGAAGAGCGCAAACGTGTATACTATAATAATAATAATGATAATCAAGTACTCCTAATATTGAGTGAATAGTGGCGTGAATGTTTGCTATGTACGTTCTTATTATTGTGTATCTGTGTGTTTTTCATTACATGTGTGTTTTTCTTCTTTTTCTTTCTCGCTTGATGTGTGTGTTTACATGTACGTGTTCAACTTGCGCATCGCTCTCTCTCACGCGGCGAACTCGGAGTCGGTGCTGTACGCGTCGGACTCGTCGTCTTCGCAAAAATAGTCGTCTCCGTCGACGTTTACGATTATCGAAGATGGTGGTATCGGTGCAGAAACAGCGGGAGGTGGTACGATAGCTAATAACTCGTTCGTTATCGGATCAAATTTCAGCGAAGGAGGGTAGTAGTCGTAATAAGAGGAGGCGGGATCGCAGTGTTGTTGTTGGTGGTGCTGGTGGTGAAAGGAACGACGTTCCGCGGAAGATGAAGTGGACGTGCGTCTCGATTGCGAAGCAGTCGCAGGAGTGCGCTGTTGACGTTGTTTTTGCTGTTGTTGCTGCTGCTGCTGCTGCGCAGATGAAGAAGGAAACGTAAAAGTTCTCTTCGCTTCGTCCTTTGCTTTGACGCGAAACGTTTTTTTCGTCGATAAGCTCGCATATTGGCGAACGGAGACGTGAATTTCCTTCATGTTTGGCATAGCGTCGTCGTCGGTGGACGAAAAACCAACTCCTCCGGGTTTCTTTGATTGCAAGTACAATGTACCTTCGACGACATCAGCTACAAGTGCGACGCACCTTGCGACATCCGTTAACGAAGTGCTTTCGATTAGTAATACGCGTTCGGCCATATTCGTTGCCGCCTTGAAAACGCTCTCGTCCTTTCCCAGGAAGACTTCTCTGACATCCACGACCTCGCTGGCCATATTTAGCGAACAGTTGGTCATGTGTCGTAAAAACTCGATGTGTGCGCCGTGTTTCCCTATAATTAAAGCCACTTTGGAGTCTGGGATTCGTACAGTCGCCGTCGCGAGCGCTCCGAAGAACCTCGACGCGTCTCTTTTGTACAGCGGGAGTGTTTTACGTTGCTTCGTCGTCGTCGTAGTCGTCGTCGTCGCGTGATGGTGGTTATTACGAAAGACATCCGCCCGCTCGTCGTCGTTTTCTTCTTCTGTGGATAATACGTCTTCTTCATTCTCGCTCGAATGCGTTGAGTCCTCGTCTTCGTCGTAGTCGTAGTCTTCCTCCTCTTCTGAACTCTTCCTCGTCCACCCTAAAAATGCCTTGTCCAGCGGGCGCAGTTTCGCGCCGCCACCATTTTTCCTTCTCGATACCGATACCGCTCGTCGCCCGTAGCGCGTCTCTTTCTTTTCACCGCTGACCACCGCGTTGTCTTCTCTTTCTCCATCAACATCGACGAAGCTCGCGTCCGCGATGCTCGCGATAATCCTCGCCGCTTCTTTACACATTTTTGCCGTACCCGTCAAGACCACTTTCACCTCTTCTTCCTCTTCCTCTTCTTCCTCTCTCACGATAGAGACGCTCGCTCCGGTTCTCCGCTCGATGTTGAATACCGTCCTCCCGCGAAGTCCAACGACGACGCCAATCTTCGACCGGTGGACGACCGTTTGCACGCACACGATCGCCTCTTGCTGTTGTTGTTGTTGTTGCTTCGGAGGCGTCGAAACGTCTTCCTCTTCTTTTTCTTCTTTTTCTTCGTCCTCGTTGTTTTTGCGCGAAGCGGCGACGAAAATTTTTTTTCCTTCCTCTTCTTCTTCTTCTTCTTCTTCTTCTCGCGGAGAAAGGAGAGAAGGAGACATGACGCTATCGATGAAAATGACGATAAAAAGCGAACGGTTGTTCGAGAGAAATATTGTTGTTGTTGTTGTTGTTGTTGTTGTTGTTGTTGTCTTTCTCTCTCTCTATCTTTGCGCGCGCGTTCGTTTATTGTGAAGAAAAAAAAACGAGGAGGCGTGGATTTTTTAAATTTTTATTAGGTGATTTTTTAATTTAGGGGTAGGGGTGTGTTCTCTCTCATCTGTCTCTTGAAAAGAGATGTGAGAAGGTAAACATGATATATAAACTAACGGTACAGACACGCGCGCGCGCGTAATACATACATAACACGTGCATAACAACAAGAAGAACAAGAACAAGAGGGTGAAAATATGTGCCATACTCGCAACCTTTTTTTAAAAGTACCGCCGAGTACTCTCGGCGTCGCCGAAAGCGTACACGCTCGCAATCATTTCATCCGCCAACTCTTGGAAATCAAACGCCGGGAAGGCGCGAGCATTCTCTCGGTCGCCGCCCCATTTAATGGCGTAACCGATGCCGACGTTTTGAGCGCCGAGGATGTCGTTGACGTCTGAATCGCCGACGTGCACGACAGTTTTGAAGTCGCTTTCGTCAGTGATATCGATGGCTGCTAAAGAGTGTTTGAAGGCGTTCGGGTGAGGTTTCTCGAAACCGCCGATGGCTGAACAGTAGACGGCGTCGACTTCGTCGGTAATGCTCAGTTTTTCTAAGATGTTCGGTAAGCGGTCGTCCCAATTGCTGGTGACGACAACCTTGATGCCTCGCGAGCGCAAGCGGCGGAAGGCTTCGATGGCACCGGGGGCGACGGCCCAGTTTTCGGATTGTTCGTAAAATTTCATGAGCGCGTCGAGACATTCGTTGCCTCGCTTTAAAGAGTCTTCGTTGGACTCGTCGACGTTTAATGCGGCAAAAACGCACTTTTTCCAAAACGATTCGCGTCCATCGCCGACGTATCGCAATTCGTTTTCGCTCAGAGGCGTGGAAAAGACTGTTTTAAACGCTTTTTTGGCAGATTCAGGCGTGACGTCGGTAAAGCCGTACGCTTTGGCGTGCTCGGCGTAGACATCGTGAACCGCTCTCGCAGGCGTGACGAGAACACCGCCGGCATCCACCGATAAAGCTTTGAAGGTGACGTTCTTTCTGTACGCTTCTTTCAAAATCGGTTGCTTAATCGACGAACACACCACGTCGTACGGATACAAACTTCCCAACTTTTCGATTTCTTTTTGGATGATTGAGTGCGTGAGCTCCAAGTGTAAATCAATATCGATCGAAGCCGCCATGCCGCAAACGTTAGGGACGCCCGGCATGTCGCAATCGTAATTATATCGTCGACCAACTGTATCAGTGACTGCGCCACCGACGGACCTCAACAGCGCCTCCCCAGCGCACGTGTCCCATTTCTTACTCGCTTTGCGTAAGAGCATCGCCGAGTGCGCTCTGCCTTCCAACAAACACAAATAATGGTACCCAGTCGCAGAAACTAACACGGCAACTTCAGATTTCGTTTGTTCCATCACCGGCGCTTGGCGTTCGTCGCGAATGTTTCTGTTCAAGCAAACGACGTGCGGCCCTGTCGGAGGCATCGCAAGTTTCTTTTGCGTCTCATCCACGCGGAGACCTTTACACCCCGCGCCGGCGCCGCCCCAGACAACTCTACCCAAATTTTCTAAATGTTTCGAATCGTTTACGTTGGCGTCCCAACCAAAAAACGGCTGACCTATAATCCCAGCCACTGGGACACCATCTACGGCGACACCAAGTAAAACAGTTACCGCTGGTCTTTCCCCGTTCGCGTACTCGTTCGTCCCATCCAAAGGATCGACGTATACGTTCACTCTGGAAATGTCAATCTCCCCGGACGCTATCGCGGGCGGCCATTTCGCCTCCAACACTTCTTTAAGAATATCTTTATCCACGTAATGCTTCCCTTCTTCTTTCCTCGACATCTCCTCTTCCTCGTCGAACGAGGCATAACACGTCTCGTCGTCGCACTCCGCTTCGCCTTCTAACGCGTTTTCGTACGATTCCTCGCCGACGACGCGCAACTTCCCACCCGCGAACGTCGTAATCCGTCTCAACGCCATAATCTCCACCTGCCTGTCCGCTTCCGTTTGGGCGTCCATGATGTACTTCTTATCCAAAGTTTCGCTCCCACCTTTGTCTTTAACCGCCAAATCGCCTTTGGATGTCACCTCGCGAATGATATCGCACCCGTCCTCGGCGACATCCACCAACAAGGCGATAAACGTCGGCAGGTGGATTTTCGTTGCATCCGGCGATGGTTGAATCGCCACTTTGTTGTTGTTGTCAGTATTCTTCTTCGCGCTCGTCTCTCCTTCGCTCGCTGAAATCGCGGCGCATCGAACGACGGTGGTGGCGGTGGTGGTGGTGGTTGTCGCCTTCGACGAACGAGATCGAAGGAACACAGCGCGAGCGCTCGCGCAAGCCGCTGCCGCGCGCGTCATCGTTGCCATTTTTTATCCGGTTGGATGAAAAAAGGAAAAATCGAGAAAAAGGAGAGAACAAAAAGTTGAAACAGATCACCAGGATTTTATCCAGATTTATACCGCGAACATAAATATATAAATTCTATTACAAACTCTCGTACAACTCCGCGTAGACGTTACCGCTGGCTTCCCAACCGTAATCGACTCTAGCGACGCGTTCTTGCAACTCGTGAAACTTCTTTCGGTCTTTAAACGTTTTGTTGGCTCTTTGAATGCACTCGTCTAAGGATTGGTCGTCGGCGCCGTAAAAGACGAAACCGTTGCCGTTTTCGCTGTCGGAGTCGCAGTCGATGACGGTGTCGGCGAGTCCGCCGGTAGAGCGGACGATGGGTAAGGCACCGTAGCGCATGGCAATCATTTGCGTCAAACCACACGGTTCGAACATTGATGGGACCAAGACAAAGTCCGCGGCGGCATACATTAATCGCGAGAGAGCGTCGGAGTAGGTGATCATCAATCGGACGTTAGTCGAGTTCGCTTGGGAGAACTCTTCGTTTGCCATTCGTTTGAAACCGCCGTCGCTGTGGCCGCTGCCGAGTAATACGAACTGGTTCCCATTTTTTTCGGATTGCGTAACCGCGCGTTCGATTAAGTGAATGCCCTTTTGCGGCACTAATCTCGAGATGCACACGATCAACGGTTTCGTTTCGTCCACGTCTAATCCCAAGCCGATTTGCAAGTATTTTTTACACAGCTTTTTGTTTTCAGTCATCTTGTTCCCTGGGGCGAAGTTCGCCGGCAAAGTCGCGTCTAACGCCGGGTTCCAGAGCTGGTAATCGATACCATTCAAAATACCGGAGAATTTATCTTGGTTTGCTTTCAGAATTTGGGACATGAAGCCACCGTTTCCGTCCAAAGTTTCTTTCGCGTACGTCGGCGAAACGGTGGTAACTTTGTTGGAGTACACGACGCCACCCTTCATCAAACACATTCTTTCCGGGTTGTGCCCGATAGTTCGTTCATCCAACGCTTTCTCGATGACGTTGAATTTTGCTCCGTCCACGCCAGTCGCGAAAAACTCCTCCTCTCGGCACTCTCCCGTGTTGTCCAAGTTGTGAATTGTCATGACAATCTTCGCTTTGTTCAAACTCGTCTTCCCGTGGTACTCTTCCCAGTACAACATCGGAACCGCGCACGTTTGCCACTCGTGGACGTGAATCACGTCCGGGTCTCTCCCTGATTTATCCAAAAACTCTAAACTCGCTCGGGAGAAATATAAATACGCTTCAAGCTCGTTGTAACTGCCGCCGTAAATCGCGCCGCCTTTGAAAATGTTCGAATTCATATCGTCGTGCGGTTTCAACAAAATCACGTCGCACCCTCCAATGTTCCCAGAATACGCGGACGTTTTCATCATCGAAACCACGTTTTCTCCGTCCCACTTCATGCCTTTTGGGACGTCAAAGTCCATCACGTGTTTTAAATCGAAAATCTCGTTCGCGTCGAGCGATTGATAAAACGGCAAAATAACCTGCACGTCGTGGCCTTGCATTTTCATCGCGCGACCCAACCCTTGCGTCACGTCGCCCAAGCCACCAACCTTTGCCAACGGCGCTAACTCCGCGGTGACGTGCGAAATCTTCTTTGGCCTGCTTGTTTTCTTCGTCGTTTTTCCTTCCTCGTCGTCTGGAAGTGAAAACAGTTCGTCCGGATCGTTCTTCGGTCTCGTTTCCCAAAACGGTTTCTTGTCTTCCTCGCCAACCGGGCACCCTTCCGTGGTAATCGGCAACGGCCATTCGATTTCAGATTCACTTTTAGGATCGGTTCGAAGCGCTCCTCCCGATACCGTTCTTTTCTTGGTGGTGTTTTTTTTCGATTTCGTCTTGGCGGCGGTAGTGGTCGGTTCATCCTCTTCCTCCTCCTCCTCCTCCTCCTTGTCGTCCGTTCCGACGTCCTCCAACTGCGCTCGCAACATCTTCAACTCTGCATTTTCAGCTTTCAACCTTTCAATTTCTTCTAATAACTCTTCCCTACTCGCCCACTCTTCCCTACTCGCTCTGACTACAACTCCATCGCCGGCGCGATGCGATGATGATCGCTGCTGTCGCTGTATTTTCGTCGTCATTCTCGTTCGGTAAAAGATCTTCTCGTTCCCGAATTCTTCCTCCCATCTCGTCGCGCTCGACGACGTCGGCAACGACGAAGCTCTCGTGACAATAATCTTTTTCTTCTTCGATGATGTGTTATTAGTATTATTTCTCCTCCGCATCGCCATCGACGCTCCTCCTCCTCCTCCTCCTCCTCCCGTTCTTCTTCTTCCGATAAAGTTCTCGCAGCTCGCTTTTGACGCCGTCGTTGCCATTGTCGTCGTCATATTATTATTGTTGTTGTTGTTGTTGCTGCACGCGCGCGCGCAGGCAGAGACACAGAATGCAATAACAATGCCGTTAAAACGAGAGTTGTTCGTGCGCGTACGAACACGAACACTCGTCTCGTTGGTTTGGACGAAAAACACACCTCACAAAAATGCAAAAAAGATCTCCTTCGTGTGCAATTCGAGCCACAAAAGTAAGTTTTCTTATCATTGGTATGTAAACTAATGTGTTTAGGGTTTTTGTCGTATTGCCTTTTGCAAAAAAAAGCAAAACGACGACACGAACGACAAAAAAGAAGAAAAAAAAACAACATCCAAAAGAATGAGAGAAGGAAGGGCAGCTCGTCGTCTCTTCGCTCTTCTTCAGAGGAAGGGGAGGGACGCTCGCGTTCTTTCTTCTTCTTCTTCTTTTTTTTCTTCTCCTCCTTTTAGTGGTGGTGTTGGTGGTTTTGGTGGTGGTAGCAGCACGGCAGCGTTGTCGTCTTTGTTCTCTTTGTCGTCTTCAAAGTCGCTTTTAGACGACGACGACGAAACAACCATCACGACGCTTCATCATCGCCACCGCCAACGCGCTAGCGATGCGAGCACTGCGAGCGGTAGCCGTAGCGCCGCGGTCGAAGATTTCTTGAGAAGAAGAAGAAGCAGAAGCAGAAGAACAGAGAGTTTCGAAAAGAGGGGAAGGTTTTTTACAACCTCCGCAAACGTAACCGACCCGTACGAAATATTAAACGTTCCGAGAGGCACCACGGACGAGGAAGTTTTGAAGAAGGCGTATCGCGTGCAAGCGTTGAAGTGGCATCCGGATCGGAATCCGGATAAGAGGGCAGAAGCGGAGGCGAGGTTTAAGAAAGTGAGCGAAGCGTACGAGACTTTGAAGGATCCGATGAAACGACAGAGTTACGAGTACGGGTCGGCGTCGAGCGCGAGCGCGAGCGGGAGGTACAGACAGGCGCAACAACAATATCGACAACAGCAATCGCAGTATCAGCAACATCAACAACAACAACAACAATACACGTACAGAAGCGATTTCACGCGAGAAGACGCGGATAGAATTTTCCGAGACGTGTTTGGAACCACGGGCGAGGCTTTCGTGAGGGAGTTTGAACGCCAAATGCGAATGAGAGGCTCCATGGGATCCATGGGCGGGATGAATGGCGGCGGGTACGCGCCGTATGGAAATTTCCGGAGAGGTGGACGACCCGCCGGCGCGCCTCCTGGCTTTGATGGCATAGACATAGAAGAGTTAGCGAGAGCTGTTTTCGGAGGGATGCAAGCGATGACGAGAGGTGCGGCGGCGTTTGGAGCGAGTTACAGCGAAGAGCGATATCAAGACCAAAACGGAAACGTCATTTCTCGAGTCACGTCGACGGATATGCGGACCGGAAAGCAAGAGATTGTGGAGAGAGTCATCAGCGGACCAAACGCGGGAAGAGTGATACGAAGATCATCTGCGGGTACGCAACAACAATACAGAGGCGGTAGCGCTGAACAATCGTACGACTACGGCGGACAACAACAACAACAATACTCGTCGTCGCATCCGCCGGCGCTGAGTCCGCTCGCCGCGCTTGCCACCGTCGCCGCCACGTGGATGCGTTCCGCCGGTGTTCGAATGATTGTCGGCTTTGCGTTCAGAGTGTTAGAAAACGTCGCCAGGTTCGTCATTCGGAGAATGCTTGGCGGCAGATAGGTAGATAGAAGGATAGATGGATTTAGATTAAGTTATTGTATAGAGTTGTAGAACAGATTGAACTAAAAAGCGACTTTTTGGCGGCACAAATTTTCATGCCTACTTCCCCAGCCGCGCTCGTCGGACGAACAAACATCGACATTTCTTCGGCCACCACGCATCGAACAACGAGCACTGCCAGTAGTAGTCGTTTCATTACATCTCGTCGTCCTCGTTATAATCGTCATCGTCGTCGTCAAAAGACGCCGCTTTCGTTCAACAACAACGCTTTTACGAAGATGGGAGGAGGAATGCAACAAAACAACAATCAAGTCATCAAAGACATCGTCCTCATCGGCGGTGGACACGCGCACGTCTTCGTGCTGAAGAACTTCTCCATGCGGCCAGAACCTGGAGTGCGAATCACGTTAATCGCGAAAGACGTGATGACGCCGTATTCGGGAATGCTTCCAGGAAACGTTTCCGGGAAATACACGTACGAGGAGTGTCACGTGGACCTGGGAAAGTTGTGCAGGGAAGGCGGACATCGATTGATACACGACGAGTGCGTCGGTATCGACGATAAGAGCAAGAGGATTACGCTTAAGAATCAGCCGAGCGTGAAGTACGACGTGTGTAGCTTGGATGTTGGGATCACGCCGGGGATGTTGCCGTCGTCGGCGGCAGAGGCGAAGAGTGCCCCGCTTCTCGTGACGCCGGTGAAGCCAATCGGGACGTTCGCGACGAGGTTTGAGACCGTTTTGGGACACTTTAAAGAGTTGCGCGAGAGGCAGAACGAAGAAAAACGGTTTCGAGTGGTAATTGTAGGCGGTGGCGCGGGAGGCGTGGAGCTCGCTTTGGCCATGGAGCGAAGGTTTGCCAGCGAAGTTAGCCTTACGTCCTCCTCCTCCTCCTCCTCCTCCTCCTCCGATGCTGCTCACTCGCCGTATCAGTTCGCGCTCGTCACGAGAAGTGAAGTGCTCAAAGGACACGGGAAATCTGCGCGGGAGAAAATATTAGCCGCTTTAAAAGCGAGAAACTTCGAAGTGTACGAAAACGACGGCGTCGAAAAAGTCGAGGAGTCGATTTTGTCTCTGGAGTCTGGGAAGAAACTCAATTTTAACGAATGCGTGTGGTGCACGGATGCGAAAGCGCAGAAATGGTTGCAAACGAATACAAACTTAGAGTTGAACGAGAAAGGTTTTGTGAACATCAAGGCGACTTTGGAATCGACAAACATTCCAGACGTCTTTGCCGTTGGCGACGTGTGTAACAACGTCGAGCATCCGAGACCGAAAGCGGGCGTGTACGCAGTCAGACAAGGTCCGCCTTTGGCAGAGAACCTACGAAGACGGTGCGTTGGAGAAGAAGTCATCCCATTCACGCCGCAAAAGACGTGTTTAGCGCTCATTAGCACCGGCGACGGTCACGCTATCGCTTCGTACGGATCTCGATCCTGGGGCGCGCACGATAGCGCCATCGGCGAAAGATTGTGGCAATGGAAAGATAAAATCGATAAAAAGTGGATGAAAATGTACGAACCGAATTTAGAGATGCTTCAAAAAATGGAACGCGAAGAGCAAGAGAACGCGTTGAACGCGAAAGCGAACAAAGTTGCCGCGTTTGCTGGCCAAGAGGCGCTAGATGCGATTAAAGCGACGCCTATGCGATGCGGCGGATGCGGCGCGAAAGTCGGCTCCACGATATTATCGCGAGTTATGAAACGATTAGAACCGATTCCAACGCATCCAAACGTTTTGCTCGGCGCAGGTGACGACGCGGCTATCGTTGAAACCTCTCCTGGTAAAGTTTCCGTGCAAACGGTTGATTTCTTTAGAAGCTTTATCGACGATCCGTATGTATTTGGCCAAATCGCCGCCGTCCACGCACTCGGCGACGTGTGGGCGATGAACGCAGACCCCGTGAGTGCGTTAGCTACTGTCGTCGTTCCGTTTGGCATCGAATCGCAAGTTGAAGAGACGTTGTTTCAACTCATGTCTGGCGCCTGCGATGCTCTGCGCGACGCCGGGTGCGCCCTCGGAGGTGGCCATTCTGGAGAAGGTGCGGAACTCTCTCTCGGTTTCTCCGTCACCGGCGAAGTCGAAAAAGATTTACTTTTGAGGAAAACGAGCGTCGAATCCGGCCAAGTTCTCGTTTTAACCAAACCAATTGGTACTGGCGCCTTGTTTGCGGCTGACATGCGGTCCCAAGCGAAAGCTTCGGACGTCCAAAAGGCTTTAAAAAGTATGCGACAACCGAGCAAACGCGCGGCAGAAATCCTCTTCCTCCATGGCGCCACGGCGTGTACCGACGTCACTGGCTTTGGTATTTTAGGTCATCTTCACGAAATGATCAAAGACAGCACCACGTCAGGCGCAACTATTGATTTAGCTGCGCTCCCTTTGCTCGATGGCGCCGTCGAGTGCGTCCAAAAAGGCATCACTAGCAGCCTTCAAAAATCCAACGTGCGATTAAACCGAGCCATCGCGAACATCGACAGCGTGAAAGATTTCGACGCCTACCCTCTCTTATTCGATCCACAAACTGCCGGTGGTATGTTGGCGACGATTCCAGCGAACCAAGCGAGCAAGTGCATCCAAAAACTTCGCGAAAACGGATACGCCTCTTCCTCCGTGATTGGTAAAATAGTCCAATGCGACCCGTCCACCGGCGTCGGCCTCGGTCGCGTGTTCGTAGAACACGGCGAGGAAGGCGTTCTGTTTCGAGGATTTTAGAGAAGAAAAGGTTTCGCATCGCGCGTTATGTACTATGCTCGAGCACCACCTCAAAAACAAAAAGTAGTCGTATATTAGCAATAGGTAGCGGGAGCGTCGCGTGTATTCCTTCATCTCTTCTCCCCGCATGAAACGTGTGTCAATTTTTTGCGCACTTGACTTTGTAAAAATTCAAAAAATCAGCGTCCTTTTTTCCCGCTTCTTCCTTCCCCGACGGTTCGCGTTACAATAATACTACTAATAATAATAACACACATGATGACGACGACGACGACGACGACGACATCAACGGCGGCGGCGGGTTTGCGCGCGCGCTTCTTCTCTCCCTCTTCTTCCTCTCTTCGAAGAAGAGCGAGAGGCGTCGCTTTTGGAGCGCGAGAGCAGAAGAAGAAGAAGCACGGAAAACAAAATCATCGTCGCGGGAGAAGCGGTTTACTCGCGTGTTCGGCGGAACTCCTCGGAGATCGCGAGGACAAGAGTTTATGGGACGAACTGATGGAAGCTCCGGACTTTGAACGAGAAGAAGAAGACGACGAGATGACGTTCGGTGGTGGTAGTGCTGCCGCTGCCAGCGGTGAACAACCTCTGTGGGAGATGTTAGCCGACGAGGAAGAGGAAGAAGAAGAAGAAGAGATGGAAAACGAGACGAGCGGAGGAAAAGGAGGAGGAGACGATGAAACTGCACAAACACCTCAACAAGCGAAGAAGAAAGTCGCCGTGAGAAAAACGAAGAAAAAATCTTCCGTCGGCGCAGCCAAAAAATCCGCAAAGAACGAAGCGATGATTTCGAACTCTTCGACGCCAAAAGTGGCGACGACGAAAGCGCTGCGCGCGTCTTCGTCTTCCTCTCAGAAGAAGAGAGAGGAAGAAGAGGAGGAGATTTCCGCGGAAGACGCGGCGGCGGAACTCTTTCGAGATACCACGAGGGACGCGCTGCGCATATCGAAATCTGATTTTACGGTGTCTTCGATCATCGATAAAATCAACAGAGGGAAAGTCGATTTGAGACCGAGTTACCAGAGAGAGTACGTGTGGACGGTTCGGACGGCGTCGAAGTTAATCGAGAGTTTATTGTTGAACATTCCAGTGCCGACGATGTTTTTCCACGAGGTGAAATCGGGAAAATTGGAAGTTGTGGACGGGAAGCAGCGATTGACGTCGATCTGGTCGTTTGTGCAGAACGAGTTTCCCGGTGGGCAAGCGTTTAAGTTGAGTGGTTTGGAAGTGTATCACGAGTTGAACGGGAAGACGTTCGATGAGTTGAACGAAACGTTCCAAGAGATTATTTTGGATTACCCGTTGAACGTGCACACGATTTCCAAGACGTCGCAACCAGATTTTGTGTTTGAGGTTTTTGAGAGATTGAACATGGGTGCGACGCAATTGAACGAACAAGAGTTGAGGAATTGCATCTATCAAGGCGCGTACACGGATTTGTTGGAGGAGTTGACCTTGAACGAAAGCTTTTTGTTCGCGAATCGATCGAAAATGCCGCACTTGAGAATGCGCGATCGAGAGTTGATTTTGCGATTTTTCACCATGCAACGCACGACGCCGAGCGGATTTTATTTGCCAGCCAAATCGTGGTTGAATGAAGAAATGCGAGAAAACAAAGACTTGCTGCCAAAAGAAGCGGCCGAGATGACTGAACTTTTTGAAAAGACGTTGAAATTATCTGTCGATATCTTTGGCGACTGCGCGTTTCGTCCGGCCAAATACCCGGAGGCAAGCAAGAAGGGCCAAAAAGTCACCGCAGAAGATGTCAGCGGCATATTTGTTCGCGAATACTTTGAATCTGGCGAGATTTCCGTGGCTTTGTGGGACACCATCACTAGCTCGTTCGCTAAGATGGTTCAAGATGAAAACGAAACCAAATTAGCCTTGGAAATCAAGGATGAAATCGTCGCCGCGTGGATCAACTTGGCGAGGAGCGATACGTTCAGAAGGAACATGGTGTCGCAACCGAAAGCGGTTTTAGCCAGAGATGAAATGTTTAGAGATATGCTGTTGAGTTTAGGTTTGTTATCCCCGAACGAGGACGAGGATAACGAATAGAGCGACACGGGCCCGAGATGATTTAGAGACGTAGACCGGTAGAAGCTTCGGATGAGTTTTGTTCTGTTTTGTATGTAAAAATATTTTCGTATTCCTCATTTCGAATAAACAGCACAATAGATAAAAGTAATGAACGTACAGGAGAAGCACTAGTACATTAGTCACAATAATAATAATAATAATAATAATAATGCGTATATAAACCACACGAGTCGCGATGAGTGGATACTTTCAACCGTGGTACACCGTCTTCATCGTCTCCATCTCTTTCGTGTGTTTGGTGAAAGACTACGTCCAATCCGATTTGCTGTTTTGTGCCGCTTTAGCGCTTTTAATAACCGGGAAAGTCATTACGGTGGAGGAAGGCATACAAGGCTTCGCGAACGAAGGATTACTCACCGTGGCGGCTTTGTTCGTCGTCGCGCAGGGCATATCCAGCACGGGTGGTTTAGATTGGTACATGGGCCGCTTTTTAGGCAAGCCCAAGACGATTGCCTCGGCGCAGATTCGGTTGATGTTCCCAATCGCGGTCATATCAGCCTTTTTGAATAACACGCCGGTAGTCGCGGTTATGATTCCAATCGTTCAAAGATGGGCCGAGAATAACGGAATGTCGAAAAAGCAAGTATTAATGCCACTTTCGTTTGCTTCTATATTAGGCGGGACGTGCACTTTGATTGGGACTTCGACGAACTTGGTCGTCGCCGGGATGTTGGAAACGTGGGCGAAAGAGAACAAAGAAGAAGTAGGCACTGAAAACGTAGATATTGGACTCTTTGATTTAGGAAAGTATGGCGTACCGGTAGCGTTCAGTGGAATAGTTTACGTGCTCATCTTTTCTCGATATTTGTTGCCGGGTGGGAATCTGCAGAGAGGAAGAAGATCCGGGTCGTCTTCGCAAGCAAACAGAGCTGCTGGAGACGACGACCACGAGGACGTTATCGTTGGAGCAAAAGTGACGCCGTGGTCGGACGCTGTAGGAAGAACCATCGAGGCGAGTGGATTGAGAGGATTACCCGGTTTGTATCTTGTTTCCGTGCGACGAAGTGGGAGTTTGATTCGCGCGGTTGGACCCGAGTTTGTTATTAATCAAGGCGATATTTTATATTTTACCGGCTTGATTGAATCTCTTGGGAGTATATGTAGCGATCACGGTTTGACTGCGATGACCCACGAAGATGACGACCATGAAGAACCGTCGCTGTCGGAAGTATCGAACGAGGGAGAAAATGTGGTGCCTATTTCGAGGGCCTCTTCCTCGGAAGCAATGAAAGAAATTCTGGATTTACAAGCGTTGGCTCGATCCCAAGCCATCGATGGGAGAGACAAAGCCGCACATCTTTACAAAGACGGTCGCGATACTTCCGATACCATAGGAGCCGCCGATGCTTCAGTTTCAGCTGCAGAGATGAACGCAGCACTTGGACCGGCTTTAGTTTCCGTCGAAAAAGACCCCGACGCATCGGAAGACGATCACGCCCGAATGGTGCTTGGCATCAGTGCAGCGGATAGACCCGGTTTATTACACGATATCTCGAAGAGTCTCAATCGTCTCAAAGTGCAATGCTTACACAGCGAAGCGAGCGCAGTTGGTGGGCGATCGGTTTCTATCTGGAGAATAGTAGCGCTTGATCCTGAAACGAAGAGAGAAGAGATTCGAGCCGTGGTCCAAGCGATGTTGGCGCCGACGACTGGCTCCGGTGCCCAAAAGGAACGAGGCCAAATGGTTATGAGATGCAAAGTGAAAGTTGGATCAACGCTGGTAGATAAATTCGTGAAAGACGTCGATTTTCGCGCGACGTACGGTGGTGCCATCATCGCAGTACAAAGGAACGGACGCGCACCGAGCGGAAAGTTACGAGACGTTCGATTAGAGGCAAACGACAGTTTAGTCGTACAGGTCAGACCAGATTCTTCCTTGGTGACGTTGCAACAAATAGCAAGGAACGCAGCGTTAAAGTCAAAGCAAGAGAGCGATGGGAGACGGGGAAGCGGCTCGAATAGCCGAAGAAGCAGCCAAGATAACTTGCTCAACTCGTCACGACGAAACCGGAGCTCGAGCGACTTACCAACAACAACGACGGCAGTTTTGGACCTCGAACGTGGGAATCATGAAGATGCCGAATACAACGAAGCTTTGAGGAACGAACTCACCGCGGTTGCAAACATGGAGATGAATGTGGAGGATTTGACTGGTTTAGATAGATGCAAAGTTGATTTTGATATTCCGTGGGAAGATGTCGCGCAGTTGGGTGACGACGCCAAAGAGTTTTTAATTGGGGTACAAATTGAAGACACGGCGAGACAGTTCATCGGCAAGAGCGCGATTGAATCCGGATTGAGAACTTTGCCGAAACTTTTCCTCGTCTCTATCGAGCGCGGCGTGTTTGATGAGAATAACGTGTTAAAAGAAGAGCTGACTATTGATGTTACGGAGGAGTTAGCGCCTGGGGATATCCTTTGGTATGCCGGAGCTGCGGTGGCCGTTTCGTCACTTCGAAAAATCCCAGGCTTGACGACGCTCGGCTCTGACCAAGCATCCAAACTTTCGTCTTCTAATCAAGAGCGAAGACTCGTTCAAGCCGTCGTCGCTAAGAACGGGCCTCTAGTCGGTAAAAGTATCAGAGATATGAAATTTCGCACGCGATATAACGCGGTCGTTTTAGCAGTTCATCGTGAAGGCCAAAGAGTTCACGCGAAAATGGGCGAGGTTGTTTTACACGCCGGAGATGTGTTACTATTGGACGCGGGCCCAGATTTAGTTCGCGAAGGTTTTGCTTTGGTTTCAATTTTAGAGGATTCGGCACCTCCACGGCTTTCTCTGTTAGTACCAGCCATAACGTGCGCGGTAGCGATGATTGCTTTGTATACGTTCGGCGTGATGAGTCTATTAGTCGCGGCGATTCTCGCCGCTGGTGTTATGATTGCATCGGGCGCATTATCTCAACAAGAGGCGCGAGATGCCATCAAATGGGACGTCATCGTTACTATTGCCGCTGCTTTTGGTTTATCTAAAGCGCTCCAGAATTCCGGCGTGGCAAGTTTCATGGCTGAACAGCTCGTGAAGTTGGGCACGGCGACAAATACCGGAGAGATTGGTTTATTCGTCGGCGTCTACCTGGCGACGTTTTTGATATCCAACGTCGTCACGAATAACGCTGCCGCGGCATTAATGTTTCCCATTGCCGCAGAAGCAGCTGCAGAAGCTAACATATCCTTACTCAAAATGTCTTACCTTCTCATGCTTGGCGCCTCGGCTTCTTTCATGTCGCCGTTTGGGTACCAAACGAACTTGATGGTGTACGGCCCGGGAGGGTACGTGTTCAAAGATTTCTTAAATTTTGGTTTCCCGATGCAACTCGTGCAATTAGTCGTGTCCGTCGCCGTGATCGCCGCGGATGAGCTTTGGTACCTGTTATGGATAGTGTTGGGTGGAGTCTTACTCGTCGTATCGTTGGCTAAAATATACGGCTTTGAAAATATTTCGAACGGGATGGTGAAGATATGGAAGAAAAACAATTAACATTAAAAGAAGAAAAAGGAGAGAAAAAAATATTTAGTTGTGCGTATAGGAGCAGTAGAAGTAAAGTTATAGTGTAAGTAGTGTAAAGTACAAATCTAGAGAGAGAGCCCTTTTATCTCTCATGCATTCTTATTGATACACAAAGGGGTTTGGATGTTATATATAGATATGGTACACTTTTTTTTCTTTCCTCCTCCTCCTCCTCGAGACGAATCCGAGCTGGCAAAAGCTTTTTATCGCGAAAAAATGAGAGATATCTCTTCTCGTCATCTCATGCTGCTCCAAGCTACGGCCGTGTTCACTCTCCGCCGCTCAACATCGGAGGATTCCATTCCTTCTCCGTGAACGCTCGCTTCACCGCTTTGGCGCTGATGATTTTGCTGCTGCTGCTGCTGCTGCTGCTGCTGCTGCCGCTGTTGGTGTCGTACCAAAGCCTCCTCCTGCTCGGTCTGTTTTTCTTCTTCTTGCTGACTGGACAAGAGGTGACTGGACAGCCACTTCGAGGTGGGCACGAGCGCGCTTTCTCCGCTCTTCATGGTTTGAATAAACCCGTACGCAAACCCGCCAAAAATGGACACCTTGGCCAAGTTTTGCGTGTTCCGCAAAATCGCGTTCGAGATGTTGGTTATTATCATTTCTCCCGTTTATTATTATATGTGCGCGCGCTCTGCGCAGACGTACACAGTCACTTTTTGGGTGCCTGGGTATGAAAAATTACCCGCTTTTTTTCTCGCGCGCTCGAAGAGGAGCGTCTTCAAACACGAAGGGCGCGTATCGAGTATTAATATCGATGCGCTCTAAAAATCAAACGGAGAAAGTATCTCTCCGTGTTTTTCTCTCTCGAAAAGTTCCTTTTTCTCTTCGCAAACAAAAACGCGCGTTTGGTTTTCGTTCGTTCGTCGTGCGCGAGCGTTAATTATATTATAAAGGTTACCACCTGTGTCGTGGAATATTTGCGATATTTTTTTCTTTGCGCGAGAGTTTAGGGTTTGTGTCCCTAAAAAAAAGCCCCGCCAAAATTCATGTCTGAGAGCGAAGACGAGAGAGAGAGAGAGAGAGAAGAAGTTTTTGAAACACAACGACACACAAGTGGCGCGCAGCACTCCAAAAAGGAAAACCGCCGCGAGTGCATTTCTCCTCCCGACCAACACAACACCTCTGCGCGCGGCGCTGACGCGTTCAATAATTCAAACGCCTCGGTGGGGGGAGAGAGAGGAAGAACTCGTCCGGCTATACCGGGAAAATTTTAAACCGAGAGGAGAAGAGACGGCTTTTGAAATCTATAGAAAGAGAGAGAGAGAGAACATGTCCGTGCTCGCGAAACACGCGACGGTTAACGACGACGAGGACATCAGAGAGCGAGCGGCGAATGGGGCGGTTTCGACGAGCGGGAAAGGTGCGGGTTTCGCGCGTTTTTTTTATCGTTTCTTCGCGCGAGGTGCGGCGCGCTAATCGCATCGTGTCTCATTTTTTTAAAATCTCTCTCTCTTCGACACGCAAATTTTGACTTTTCTTTCTACTAAAGCGCTGACCTTTTCTGTCTCTCTCTGTCTCTTTCGCACGTAAACACGCGCACACACGACAACAGAAACGCCGCGTGCGACGCTTCAAACTCCGCTGCGACCGTCCTCAAAGTTAAAAATGGAAGAGTATTTCTTAGCTTGGGTTCACGAGGCGAACAATCGCATCACGGTACGCTTTCTCTTTCTACTTACTTTTTTTTGGTTTTGGTGTGGTCTTCGCTTCCGTGATATTTTTTCAAAAACATATTTTCAAACCGTCTCACGCGCATCTCCTCTCATTCATCATCTCGCAGATATCGAACGCGTTTCTTCGCGAGGAGGAAGAAGCGGCGAATGTGTGTTCGTCGACGTCGATGCCGTTTGGTTCGCCGGTTCGAAACAAGAACAACGCCAACGGCGGCGTCGCCCCGCCCAAGTCGCCGACGAGGAGCAGCTTTTATACCAAATCGAGCGTCACGGCAGCGTCGCCTCCAAAGTCGCCGATTAAGTCGCCCGGGTCGTTGTTGTCGCCAACGAGAGAGAGTAAGAAGAAGCAGCTGAATTTTGGTGAGGGTGTATCGACGTCTTCGTCTTCGCGTGACGAAGAGAAGAGCGACGATTTAGAGCCGCCGATTCTTAATATCCCGGAGAGCGATGATAGCGAAGATTTTAGCGTGAAAACAATCACGAGTTCCGTGCAACAACTAGCTTTAGAAGCGGAGAAGGAGAACGTTGTTGAGAAGCAGCAACAACAGCAACAACAGCAAAAGTCCTCGACGTTGGTTTTGGAAGCCAAGACGCCGTTCGCGAAACAGCAACAAGGAGGCTTGAGTCCAAGCCGAGGCGGACAAAGAAACGGAGCGTTGAGTTCTCAATCTTCTGCATCTTCGTCCTCGTTGTCGGCCGCAACTTCACCGTCTTCGAACCATTTGATTCCTCAGTTCTTCTTTCCGAACAAGAAGTGGATTCCAGAGGTCAAATCGGCAAAGATTATGGAAAAATTTACCCAAAAGTTCAACGACGTCTTGTATAACGAAACACCCGGCGTTTTGAGCAAAGAAACATTTTCGAGTTTGGTGAGAGAATACATAGGCATTCCGAGTTATTTTGGCCCTTTGATTATGAAGCGCGCGACGGATATGTGCAGTAGCAATGCAGAAGAAGTCCCAGTATCGTCGGAATCATCCACAAAATCAGCAAATACGACTGAAATGAAGGATTTTGAAGACGACTTGGGAGAAGAGGAATCTGAAGAGGTGACTCAAATCAAAAGGGACGACTTCTTGCGCTTTTGGAAGACAACTTTGTCGAAATATAACGACGAGACGGAGATGATTTATAACATCTTGAAAAATCCGAAGCAAAAAGGCGATTTCGTATCGCAAAACGATTTCAGATTAGTCATTCGAGCGTTGCTTGACACCCATCCTGGATTAGAGTTTTTGAAGCACACGGCTGAGTTTCAAGATCGATATCTAGAAACCGTGATATACAGAATCTTTTACACGGTGAATAAAGAATGGAACGGTCGATTGACGTTGAGAGAGTTGAAGAGATCCGAGTTAATCAGCGCATTCAAACAGTGCGAAGTCGAAGAGGATATCAACAAAGTCTTGAGATTTTTCAGTTATGAACACTTTTACGTGATTTATTGCAAATTCTGGGAGCTTGATACCGACCACGATTTCTTAATCGACCGAGACGATTTGTTGCGATACGGGAACCACGCTTTGACGTATAAAATTGTCGATCGCGTTTTATCGGAAAGCGTGAAACCGTTCACTTCAGGCGTCCCCGGTAAAATGGGATACGAAGATTTCGTTTGGTTTGTCCTTTCAGAAGAGCACAAATCTCAAGACTTGTCTCTTAAATATTGGTTCAAGTGCGTGGACATCGATAACGACGGGCTCTTAACCAGCGGTGATCTGGCGTATTTTTACGAAGAACAATTACAACGAATGGAGTGTTTGGCTCAAGAACCGGTTTTCTTCGAAGATATCGTGTGTCAACTGACAGATATGATCAAACCAAAGATTGAAGGTTTCATCACTTTAGAGGACATGGTGAACTCGTTGCCGATGAGCGGGAACACGTTCAACGTCTTGTTCAACCTGAACAAATTCATCTTATTCGAAACTCGAGACCCGTTTACGATTCGTCAAGAAAGAGAAGAGAAGCATTTGACCGAGTGGGATCGATTTGCGCGAGTAGAATACATGCGTTTGTCTCAAGAAGACGACGAAATAATGTCAGACGCCGACGAAGACGCCGACTTGTCCTCCTTCGCAGTGAGCATGAACAAGGATGACGAGGAAGAGGAGGAGGAGGATAATAACGATACCAGTAACAACAGTAGCATTAGTAGAAGTAGTAGTAAAACTTACAAGAACAGCGCTTCTTCGTGGGACGACGACGACGACGACGATGAAGACGTTGATTATTAGTAGGTCACATTGTAAAAGCTTTAGAAGAGAGAGAGAGAGAGAGAGAGAGTTCGTGTATTATAATTTTTTAGTAGTGAACGACTGTCAATTCGGTTACATTTCAATTGTTGTCAATTCGTTTGCGTGATCCTTTCATCGAAAAGCCAAGAGACAAAAAAGTTCGAACGAACGAGAGAAACAAACACCCAAAAAACCATATCGCCAGAAAAAAAAACGAAGAGAACATTTTCCCGAGACACTTTCTTTTTCGTTACAAAGGAAACGCGCGTCAAAACAACCTTCGCGGGTTCTACATTCACATCGTAAGACACACTAACAAACACCATGCACGCAACCGCTACCAGCGCGCGCGCGCTCGCCCCTTTACGCGCGAGGTACGTCTCTTCTTTTAGCGAAATTAAAAATCTCTCGTAAAAAAAAAATGGCTGACTCACTTTGGACCCCTTCTCGACGCGACGCTTCCGACACGAATCTTTTTTTTTTTCCCGTTTCGCGTTTGTTTTGATGGTCGCACTCTTCCTCTACCGATCCGATCTTCGATGAATCGCTCGTCGGATCTGCGAGTGATCGATCGCGACCGATCGAGTTTCGAGATGCGATTTTCAGATCGAAAATCGCCGTGGAGAGGAGGAGGAAAGAGAGAGACAAAGGAGACGAGGAGAGAGAGAGCGAGGCCGAACGGCCTCGTGGTGGAAAGACGTCTCTTTTTTTGGCTGAAAATCTCGTTTTTTTCGACGTGTCGAACTAAGAAAGAGAGAAGAGAGAAAGGGAAAAGGTGCCTTTTCTGAAAAGATAAGGAAGAAAAGAAGAGAGTCTTGAAGAAGGAGCAGCAGCGGCCCTAAAAAGCAAAAAAAAATAAAGAGAGAGTTTATAGATTTATACTGACGACGTTTTCTTCTCTCTCTCTCTCTCTCTCTCTCTCTCACACGTACACACTTTAATTCTGGTTCGTACTTCGACGCATAAACAAACAGAACGACCTCGAAATCGCGATCGACTGCTCGCAGAGCGAACGTATGCGTCAAAGCGGCGACGGACGAGGCGCAGAAAGTCGTCCCGAAAGTTATCATCGATAACTTGTCGGACCCGTTGGCAACTATCCTCGAGATTGAGTTTGGAGACAAACTCGGAGAACTCGCGGATACCTGCGAAGCGATTAGAAAATTGGGTTTGGATATTTCCCGAGCGGAAATTACGGAAAGCAACCAAAACCGCTTCTACGTGACGGATCACCAAAGTTCGGAGAAGATCACGGCGTCGGCGAGATTGGAGGATTTGAGACAAACAGTGTTGACAACTATGTGCTATTATCACCCGGAAGCGCAAGAGTTTGTGCAGCAAACGGCGAGAAACTCGAAGCCGTACGAAGTTACGGACGATGCGGAAACTGAGTACGTGACTCCGACGAAGAAGAAGAGACAAATTGTGCCGACTAGAATCACGGTGTCCTCAGTCGCCAATGGGACCAAGTCCAAGTTGTTGATTGAAACTACAGATAGACCGGGTTTATTGTCTGAAATTGTTCGCGTGTTGAAGGATTTGAACTTGAACGTCGTCCAGGCGGAAATTGATACGATCGGCGCTGCGGCTGTGGATACCATGTTGTGCACGTATCACGGAAAGGCGTTGAACTCGAACATGGAGCAGTTGGTGGTGAACACGTTGCAATACTATCTCGGTCGTTTGGACAGAGACGAAAGTTATTAAGGGGAGAGCAATACGCGCGAAAAAAATTATTTCATCGTCATCGAAAACAATAAATAGAATAGCTAAACTGTGAAGAGAGAGAGAAAGGAGAGGAGAGGAAGCGTGCGGGTATACGCGTGGAGATGAAGAGAAAGGGAGAGCGTTCGCGCCGGAAGAGCTGCGAGTGCGCCCCTCGAGAGGAAAGTAAAAGAGCAAGAAAGTGAGATGGGAAGAGCGAAAGAGAGAAAGAGAGAAATGGAGGCGAAAGAGAGAGACCCATACGTATATATATAAGCTTTTGTCATAAGCCAAAATTGTCCAAACACATTGATATTGAATACTTTCGCTGCTCTTTCGCTGCACCTTAGCACTCCCCACGTAAGAGACCACACAAAAATAAAAAATTGGAATCCACACAAGAGATACAAAACGAGAGAAAGAGAGAGACACATAACAGGCCACGGTAAGAGAGTCTCTTTGCTTCTTCTTCTTCTCTCGGTGATTAGAAAGAGAGAGAGGGATGTTTCATTCGGCGCTGCTGCTGCGCGGTGGTGCGGCTGCGGCAACGAAGACGACGACGACGACGACGACGTCTTCTTCTCAGTGTCAACAGCAGCAGCACGAGCAAACTAACGCGTCGTTGTCGTCGTCGAGTGGAGGAGGAGTGCCTTTAACGTTCTCTTCCTTCCCGACGAAGACGACTGTAGGTTTGTCATCGGCGAGAACAAGATGGAGTGGTGGTAATAGAATAAGGCCCACGCGAACGGAAAGACGCCTGAACAGAACGAGAGCGCTTTCCTCTTCGTTGGCGTCGTCGTCGTGCTCCTCAACGTCCTCTTCTTTGGAAATCAATTTTACCCCGTTGGGGGCATCGTTCGCTTCAAGAGCAGCGACGCGTTGTCATCCCCTCGGAGGAGCTTTTAGGACGCGCGCGATACGCGATTCCTCTTCGTCTTCCGGTGGTGGTAGTACAGAAGGAGAAGAGAAGAAGAGAAAAGCTGCGAGCGAGGATAGCAAAACCAGGAGTCCACGAGAAGGGAGAAGAAAAGCGGACGACGAAGAGAAAGAGAAGGGGGTCAGCGCGAGAAGATACGTGCAACGACAAGTAGAATCAAGCGGGGCTTACGGGGATATTTCGAACGAAAGATTGCCTCGGCAAAATTTGCCGTCGTCGTCGTCGTCGTCGTCGTCGTCGTCGTCGTCTGGGCGGCAGCAAAGCTCACCATCGCGGAATAAACATGTCGCGGACACTCGTCCGAATATAAAAGAGAAGAGCAGAAAGTCTGGCAGACTGCTATCCAAAAAATATATGAAAGACACTTTCATATTTAGAAACGATACGATTAAAAATAAACCAAACATAAAATCGTTGCTAAATTACATCAATGGTAACGGTATGAACTTTAGCGTGGTGAACTGTGCGACGGCTGTTCACAAGTGCGGGACTTTTGTTCGCGATAGCAAATATCTTCGAACGTCTAGTGACAAAAGACAGATTTCGTTGACAGAAGTAAATCCAAACGCTAGAAGCTTGGTGGAGAAAGGTGGTGACGAAGGGGAGGACGAATTTGCAACGAACGAAAACATCATCTACACGTGTAAGACCATTTTGGAGAACAAGCACTTCCAGAAGTTGCTTTGGCGCATAGAAGAGTTGCTACCCAGATCGAACGATGCAAACGACTTGAGAGATCTGGCGAAGGATTACGGAACGCCTTCGAGCCGTGAATATTCGAATATGCTGTGGGGATTAGCGCACTGCGGAGCGCAAACGCGATTGCAGGCAAACGAACTCATTACACTTTTGATTCGACAGTACATAAACTGTGCGAAGGAGAACGATTATATGAAATTTACAGCGCAAAACGTTTCAAACGTACTCTGGGCATACACGATTATGAGCGCTTCGGGTAAATACGACGAAGCCGTCAAAGAAGAAAACATGCTTTACTATAAACGCGATGATCATAACGTGGAGGACTTGTTTTCGGGCATTCCTACGGAGCAAGTCCCGCAGAGTATGAGAGCCGAGTTTCTGGACGCCATCGAAAAATTGAATTTGAACGTCATGGAAGGGTACGTTCCCCAAGGTGTCGCCAACTGTTTGTGGGCATACGGTACGCTAGGCTATAAACTTCGGCCCGAAACGGAAGCGGCGTTTAGAAAAGGTATAGCGATGCATTTAGGCCGACCTCGCACATCTTCAGCGTATGGCTTTGGTGCTGGCAGCTTCAAGACGCAAGAAACTTCCAATATTTTGTGGGCGTGCGCGCAACTCAAATTTGACATGGGAGAAGATCTTGCGAGCATGTTCCTTCACAGCATGACAGAAAACTTATTCAATGATCCAAAAATATGGTCGATTCAGTCGCTCACGAACATACTCTGGGCTCTTGCAACGTTGCGAGAGCAAGGTCTTGGTGATGTTTACACGCCTCCGCGTGGTTTACTCAAGCGAATTGAAGATATGCTCGAACCAAAACTTGAAACGATGTTTGTTCAGGGCATTTCAAATAGTCTTTGGGCTTACGCTTGCTTAGAGTACGAGCCAGAGTATGACTTCATAAGACGAGCGAGTGATAGATGGGACGATGATTTGCATAATCGAACGACGGTGGAAAGTTGCAACGCGTTCTGGGCGTACACTAAGTTCAAAAACTTTCGTCCGAGTCAGAAATTTGTGGATCATCTCGCGATGCTCTACTCGCGGAGCACGATGGTGAAAGAAAAGTGGCTTGCAGAGGATACATCCGAATCTACGAGAATGGGCCAAGCTTACACGGAAGATACGCTTACGGTCATGGTATTCGTAAATGGAATCTACGGGATGTCAGAAATTGGTGTCCATCCGAGTGACAACGGAAGGTGCTACCAACACGTCATGAGAGAAATGACCGAATGGCTTAAAGTAACGTACGATCCGCATCAAAAGAATAAGAACTGCACGCAACCAATCGTCAATTACATGAGAAGCTTGGCGCTCACAACGTATTTACCCGACGATGATTTCGTTGAAATAATGAGTAAAAGAGCTAAAATGGAAGCAGAAAACGACCAATTTACAGTCCAAGGGATCTCGCAAATGTTGTGGTCGTGGTCGATTTTAGGTTTAAAAATTCCGAAAGACATAGTGTATGCGCTCGTGCAGTCGCTGATACGGCAGATGGATCTAACCACCATTCAATCATTGACGACTTGTATTTGGGCAGTTGCAAATATGGGATTTATCGAGGAAAAAAATATTTTTGAAGCGTTTCGTCAAAAGTTCGCGACGATAGACCTTGAGAAATTTCTTTCCGAGAACGATAATCGTCTCGTGACTGGAGGAGCAATCAAGCAAATTTCCTTGAATCAAGCTTATCAGGCTCATTTTGCGTACGAGGTCCTTTCTTCGCACGGTGGAAAATTAATATACCCGGAGTTGGAAAGCATGGCGAGGAAGAGTTGGACGGAAGTCACGAGAAAGTGCGTGACGATTTCTACGTTTCATCAAGAAGTCTCATCGACGCTTTCAGAAATGGGTGTCCCTCACGAGCTCGAATTTCTCAGCGAAGGTGGTTTATATTCTTTAGATATTGCGTTGAAAGGTCGTAAGATTTGCATTGAAGCCGATGGACCGACCCATTACGCGACGAACCGTCCCACTGTTCGAATCGGTGGCGATAACTTGAGAGAGGCCATCTTGGCAAAACAAGGATGGACGCTCATTCAAATACCATGGTTCACTTGGCATAATATAGCAGAAAAAGATAGACGCGAGTACGTGGCAAATCTTCTCTACGAGCACGCTGGTTTAACCATGAAGCAGTTGACTGCTGGAGCGCGAGAAGAAGCGTCTCTTAGAGATCTAGGAGCTGACGTTTTCATGTCTGAACTCAACGCCCCAGACTCAAAATCGTCGTCGTCAACTACGTTTAGTCCGTATGGTATGGGTTTTGAAATACCTTCTTCTTCACATTCTTCTCCTTCCCGTTCTATGGCGTCGTCGGCTCCGGAACGGAAGAAAACTGATCCAACAGGGGCTCTTCGTGCGACCACGACTGGTCGCATTAAGAAACCGTCCGCTTCCTCCTCCTCCTCCTCTTCCTCTCGAGTGATACAACCAGTCGCCCCAGGTACTCGCCGAGTGTCCGCAAAGTCCCATCGAAGAACCACATCATCAGCGTCATCACTTTCCGATGCAGAATCGAAACGTTTAGCCGAAAAGTTGGGCTCTCGAAAAGTAGAAGCGCCGACGAGTGAGGGCGGTTCTCCCAAGACGCGAAAAGTCGTCAAGCGCGTGAAAAGAGTCGTTTCGTCCAAGGACGACGACGCGACAAAAGCGAGTGGATCGACGACGAGAGCGACGACGAGCGATGCCAGGAAGAAGACGAAGAAGAGCGAGGAAGCAAACGAAGAGAAAGAGCGAGAGTAAACCACACGAGAGAGAGAGAGAGAGAGAGAGAGAGAGAGAGAGAGAGAGAGAGAAAATATGTA
>Ga0181597_10000837_pt1 | contig 34870 bp, 57 predicted proteins | sample 041ome_5_FD_148647 | JGI IMG/M metagenome (GOLD analysis project Ga0181597, IMG submission 148647) | Coastal salt marsh microbial communities from the Groves Creek Marsh, Skidaway Island, Georgia - 041403US metaG (spades assembly) | ecosystem: Environmental > Aquatic > Marine > Intertidal zone...
ATATCCGCCAGCATCTGCATTACTTTGTGCTGGATTTTTTATAACAACAGAGTCAAAAACCCAAGTGCCAGAAGAAGAGTTTTCTAATTTATATTGCAAGACCATGCCTTTATAGCGGGTATTACTAAAACTATCCCCCTCGATTATGTCCCTGCAAACATAAAAAATATCTTCATCAACAACAATGTCATTTACCGTCCCCCAATGTAGAATATTGCCTATTCCCGCTGGCGCTGGATTAAATAATTGAATTAAATCCCATTGACCTTGACCCACTTCCTTATAAATATATATAGTGCCTTTAAGCTGGTTGGTCCAGTTGGCGGATAAATCATTTCTCTCTCCAGCAACTATGGCCATAAATTTTCCACCACCAGCTTCTTCGCTTAATGAATACATAAGTACTTGATGTCCGAATTTTTCTCTTAATCCATATTGATAATTTCCAACACTATTGCTACCACTGGAAAATTTGCTCATTTGTAATGCGTTTGGGATCCATGTTTCTATTGTAGAATCTAATGACCATGAATCAGATTTTTTGTATATATAATATCTTGGTTTATTGTTTGTTATATTAGGTTTAGCTTGAACAACCATAAGATCTCCAGACACAACAACAACCATGTTTCCAAATTGTCCATTTTTAGGGTCTAGTCTGCTGGGGGTGTTTATGTCTTGTATTTTTGTTAGGTTTCCGTTTTCTTCAATTTCACAAACCGTTATTTGGTCTTCTGTTTCGACATTGCTTATTTTTCCATCAATGACTGTCGATTTTTTACACAATACTGCTTGATTCTGATTTTTATCAAAACCTAATAAAGTATATCCATTGTTTTCTCCGATTATATTTGTTAAATGCGAATCATGGTTGATAAAAGAGAAAGACCCATCTGTTTGGTTAATTCTAAATCTAGACACTATTATTTTGTATCTGTTATTGGATAAATCTTGCTCGTTATCAGCTTTTGTATTGCCATTTGAGCAAATATATAAAACGATTTCTCCGTCAGACTTTTCTTTTAAATAACATCCACCAGCTGATCCTGCAGGCCAAATAGAATCCCAGTCTCCAAAATTTTTAATATCTATAGCTTGTTTAAATAACCAATTTCCGCTTTCATCTTTTACGAATGTTTTATATATTACTTCGCCATTTTCAACAACACTGATAACTATTATATTATTATGCAATGCTATTCCATATCTTCCTATATCTGGGGATGAGTCATCAGATCCCGAACTAATAAAACTAGAAAAAGCCCATTTATTAGTAGATGGATTTTTTTCAAAAACTACAATTACACCGTTTTTTTGGTCGTCTGTAAGTCTCAAATCAACAGAAACTATCATAGTGTTTTGATGGATGTCTATACTTCTAATGTTATGTTTCTGACTGTAATATGATGCTCCATCAGGTATATTTGCATATTGCAATAATTCTTCAAAAGGAAACTTTATTATCTGGAAAATAGCCCATCCATCTGGCTTCGAATATGCAGAGCCCACATTAGAGGTAAAATAATCAGAGGTATCTTCATATATGTATATTTCCCCCATTGACAGGTTTAAAAATTGTTCGTCTTCAGGTGCTCCTTCAATGAAGTTCCAAGATGGCGATCCAATTACTGCAATTGTTTTCCCGTCTATCGCTACATTTTTTGCCGAAGTTTGCGTTTCATCAAGAAAGTCAGAATTAGGATTTACTGGCCCTAATATTTCATCACTGATAGTTTTTACATCTATTTTCTCAAAAGTTAAAGTATCTGCTTGTATTAAAAGTTTAGTACTTGGACTTTCCCCGATTAAGGAGCTCGGAAAAGATATTGGCATTTCTGAAACTTCATAAAGTTTTCCATCTTCTTCGGTGTGGTAAATTTTATTCAAATGGCTCGCATCAATAAGGGGTGGTGGTTCAAGATTCGAATCTGAGTCATATTGTGGGCCAAAAGATATTTGAGTTAAGCTGCTAGATTCGCTAGTGCAGAAAAGTCGTTGATTCGGAACATTAGGCCATGAAATTTCTCCAACCTTAACGACGTCTTTATGAGCGAGGGTTTTGTCTGTCTGGTTGTAATCGAATGAGTGTAGGTAAATTGCATGTATAGGCCAAGTCAACCCCTCAGACAATAGAATCAGGAGTTTATACCCTCCAGTTTCGGTTTTATATATTCTGCCATGAAGAGGGCTCAAGGACCCTTCAGTTTGTTTGAAGTCTAGATCTAAAGTTTTCACAAACAATGAGCCGTCTTGAGTGTCGAGTAAACTTTCGAAACTAGCGGTTCTAGATTTATCTAGATCGAGAATATGAATATTTGTTCCTGTAGCAGGGTCGATAGCAAACATCTCTGTACTCTGCAACGATTCAGACCCAACAAGAAAGGGGTGAGCTCTTAGATGTGATTGCTTGGTGATCGCACTAGTTTCAACATCAATATGCCAAACCCCATACCCATCAACACTGCCTGTTGAAATTGGAGCCGTTACATAAATGTATTTGTTCGTTGAAGAATAGCTTTCTATTATTTGTGTCGGCCCAACTCGCCCTGCAGCACTTTCGTATGCAGTTGCGTCGTCCCAACTTTCCCTGCCGTGTTGAGACCATTTAGCTCCTATAAATTCTTTTTGAGGCACAACTTGTTGATAAGAAGCTTTTTGAACCCATGTGTCAGACTCTAATTTGTACAACAATACACTATCGTTTTCATAATTCTCTGCACTGATATAATACCCGCTTTTTACGGCTACCAAAAAAATTCCACCTAGAGTATTTGGACAATTTAGAATTTTGAAGCGTAAGAAATAACAATCGGGTATATCCCAACCCATGTCTATTCCTACAGTATTGTATACCTTGAAAGTATTGCTCGCGGTTAAAAAAGAGATGTACTGGCCATCGTTGCTAGTGTCGAAATACCTTCGTTTATCGAAATCGACTGCTAATGTTTGATCTAACGACCAATCACTTGTATTCATAAACGCGAACGTGACCAATATTGTTATTCTGAGGAGCTCCAATCGCAACGACGGTTCCGTCTGAACTTAAAGATATTGAATATCCGCTTCTATCGTTAGCAGCTTCACCATCTATTGATTCCCCAATTTGCGCCCAAGCTCCACCGTTATTTTGATAAACACGAACACGTCCAGTACGGCTATTAGTTCTCCATGATCCAATTGCAACTATTGTTCCGTCTGAACTTAATGACACTGAAGCTGAACCGATATCAGTAAATTCACTATCCTCTCCAATTTGTTCCCAATTTCCTGAATTATACTGATATACTCGAACAAGGTCGCCACCAGAGCCAATCACAACAACGGTTCCGTCTGAACTTAATGACGTTGACCATCCAAATGAAGCATATCTAGTTATACCTTCGATGTCTTGACCAATTTGCACCCAAGTTTCCGAGGAGTTTTGGTATCCATAAACACGAACATGACCAATATTGTTATTCTGAGGAGCTCCAATCGCAACGACGGTTCCGTCTGAATTTAATGATACTGACCGTCCGCTGTTGTCATATATAGCTTCTCCGTCAATATCTTGACCCATTTTCGTCCAAGTGTCTGAAGTGCTTTGATATTGGTAAACCCGAACATGGCCAGAATCTTGTCCATTGTCATCATTACGAAGCGCTCCGATTGCAACAATTGTTCCAGACTGGTTGAGGCTCACCGAATGTCCGCTTTCATCTCCCACAGCTTCTCCTTCAATATCCTGACCGATTTGTGTCCAATTATTTGAAGAGCTTTGATATTCAAAAATGCGAACATAGCCAGTAAGTGAATTCATCAAATTTGCTCCAATCGCAAGGATATTTCCATCCGAACTTAGCGATACTGAATATCCATTTCTAGTATTACCGACTTCACCTTTTATATCTTGACCCATTTGTGTCCAAGTTCCTGAAATATTTTGATAAACCCGAACCATGCCTGCATCATTTTTAGAATCATCGTCATGAAAAGGAGCTCCAATTGCGACAATTGTTCCGTCTGAATTCAATGATGTTGACCATCCACTTTCATCACCAGCAGCTGCCCCGTCTATATCATCACCTATTTGCGTCCAAACTAACATAGGCACCTCAAACTTACTTATAATTGCATCGGCCCCGTGATCATATTGTAATGGATCTTTTAAAACTAAAGATCCGAATGATAAGATTTGGTTAGTCTCTTCTATTTCGGTTCCTGGATCTATGACAATGCTATCGCCCTCAGAGAAAATTTGTTGATCCGATTCTTGAATTTGTAAAACAGTGTCTCCTGCACTTACGGGCTCAATTAAACCTGTAAATGGGACACAATCTTCCCCCCATTTTGGTAAACCTGCACCTGCAGGATCTGTGAGCCCAGGAATAGGGGTAAGATCGACAAATTGGCTAGAGCTTGTGATTTTAGAAACACACCAATGTCTCAAATCAAAAACCTGGCCAGGAGCAAATTCTGTTAATTTCATGCAAAAGTAGAACATGGCAGTCATGTTTGTCACATTTTCAGTCTTCCAGAGTTTTACATTTAATGAAGGCAATGCTCTACATTCAGCAAACATGTAGCTCATGTCCGTTACATTGCTAGTGTCCCAAGTAGATACATTTAACGAGGTGAGGGCTTGGCAGTTGTAAAACATTTCTTTCATGCTAGTAACTTTGCTGGTGTCCCACTTTGACAGATCCAATCTGGTGATATCTGTCATGCCTTTGAACGCTCCATCCATATTGGTTACTTTACTAGTATCCCAATCTTCTATTGGCCCATATTTAGATATTGTCAGGTCTGGATCTTCTCTAAACTCAGCCATTCTAGTTGGAAAATCCATCGGCTCCTCAATCGAAATACTATATACACGAGTAGCTCCTGCATCTCTAGCAAATTCATCATTAGAAGGAGCTCCGACTACAAGGATATTTCCAGCTGAGTTTATAGAAATTGATCTTCCATAACCTTGTTCGGGAATTTTTCCTTTAAGATCTTGACCTATTTGTTTCCAAGTATCTGAAGTGCTTTGATATTGGTAAACCCAAATCCAACCAGAATTCTGTATGTCATCGGGGCTGGCATTTGGAGATCCGATTGCAACGATATTTCCAGCTGAGTTTATAGATACTGTACTTCCATGACGTTGTTCGGGAATTTTTCCTTTAATATCTCCACCTATTTGCGTCCAAGCTCCATCTATATTTTGGTAAACCTGAACATGACCAGAATTCTGTATGTCATCGGGGCTGGCATTTGGAGATCCGATTGCAACGATATTTCCAGCTGAGTTTACAGATACTGAATATCCATTACTTTGTGGGGAAGATGTTCCTTTAATATCTTCACCTATTTGTGCCCAAGTATCTAAAGTGCTTTGATATTGGTAAATGCGAACATAGCCAGCACTCTGTATGTCATCGGGGCTGGCTTGTGGTGCTCCGATTGCAAGGATATCTCCAGCTGAGTTTATAGATACTGAAAATCCGCTTTGATCACGTGATTCATCACCATCAATATCTTGACCTATTTGTTCCCAAGCTCCATCTATATTTTGGTAAACCCGAACATGGCCTGCAAGAGCTCCATTACCATCGTTAGATGGAGCTCCGATTGCAACGATATTTCCAGCTGAATTTAAAGATACTGATTGTCCGCTATGATCGCCTCCCTCTTCACCATCGATATCTTGACCTATTTGTGTCCAGGTATCTGAGGTACTTTGATATTGGTAAACCCGAACATGGCCTGTCATAGATCCATCAATGTCCTTGTTTTTAGGTGCTCCGATTGCAACGATATCTCCAGCTGAGTTTATAGAGACTGAATATCCGCTTTGATCGCCGAATTCGTTGCTGCCTTCACCATCAATATCTTGGCCCATTTGTGTCCAAGTTCCATCTATATTTTGGTAAACCCGAACACGGCCTGCACCTCCATTATATGTTAATGCTCCGATTGCAACAATATTTCCAGCTGAGTTTACAGATACTGAAATTCCGCTTTCATCTCTTGCAGATTCGCCAAAAATATTTTCACCGATTTGTGTCCACTCTCTAACTAATTCAGGAAATAAAATACTTGGATATGCTTTTTGCAGTTCAGGAACTTCTTCGAGCTCGCCTTCATCAGTGATATGAATGGTTTTATTTAAGTGGCTCGCATCAATAAGAGGTGGTGGTTCAAGATCCGAATCTGAGTCATATTGTGGGCCAAAAGATATTTGAGTTAAACTGCTAGATTCGCTAGCGTAGAAAAGTCGTTGATTCGGAACATTAGGCCATGCAATTTCTCCAACCTTAACAACGTCTTTGTGAGCGAGGGTTTTGTCTGTATAGTTGTAATCGAATGAGTGTAGGTAAATTCCATGGATGGGCCAAGTCAGCCTCTCATACGATAGCATCAGGAGTTTATACCCTCCAGTTTCGGTTTTATATATTCTACCGTGGAGAGGGTGAAAGATCCCTTCAGTTTGCCTGTAGTCTAGATCTAAAGTTTTCACAAACAATGAGCTGTCTTGAGTGTCGAGTAAACTTTCGAAACTAGCGGTTCTAGATTTATCTAGATCGAGAATATGAATATTTGATCCTGTAGCAGGAACGACGATAGCAAACATCTCTGTACTCTGCAACGATTCAGACCCAACAAGAAACGGTTGAGCTTTTAGATGTGATTGCTTGGTGATCGTGCTAGTTTCAACATTAATATGCCAAACCCCATACCCATTTACAGTTGGAGCCGTTACATAAATGTATTTGTTCGTTGAAGAATAGCTTTCTATTATTTGTGTCGGCCCAACTCGCCCTGCAAAAGTTTCGTATGCAGTTGCATCGTCCCAACTTTCCCTGCCGTATTGATACCATTTAGCGCCTATAAATTCTTGCTGCGGTGGCCATCCCAAAGCTTGTTGATAAGATCCTTTTTCTATCCATACATCAGACTCTAACTTGTAGAGAATTATACTATCGCTTTCTCGATCCTCGTTGTTGATATAATACCCGCTTTTTACGGCTACCAAAAAAATTCCACCTAGAGTATTTGGAGAATTTATAATCTTAAAACGTATAAAGTAACAATTGGGTATATCCCAACCCATATCTTCGCCCGTGGCGGTATTGTATACCTTGAAAGTGTTGCTCGTGTTTAAAAAAGAGATATACTTACCGTCGTTGCTAGTGTCGAAATACCTTCGGTTGTCGAAATCGACTGCTAATGTTTTATCTAATGACCAGGCCATATATTTGGATTACACCCAAAAAGTGTGCTTGATAAGATTTTATGTTAATTGATGAACACGAACATGACCAGAATAATTTCCATTAATGCCATCATTCAGATGTGCTCCAATTGCAACAATTGTTCCGTCTGAATTTAGTGATACAGATCGTCCACTATAATCACCTGATGCTTCTCCGTCAATATCCTGCCCAATTTTTGTCCAGGTATCTGAAGCACTTTGATATTGGTAAACCCGAACACGGCCAGAATCTCCTCCATTATTTGTAGCTCCGATTGCAACAATATCTCCGTTTGAATTTAAAGATACAGATATTCCACTAGTATCATCTGATGCTTCTCCGTCAATATCCTGCCCGATTTTTGTCCAAGTATCTGAAGTGCTTTGATATTGGTGAACCCGAACATGGCCAGAATTATTTTCATTGCCATCATTATACGGTGTTCCAATTGCAACAATTGTTCCGTCTGAATTTAATGATACTGAATATCCACTTTGATCACCTGGTGCTTCTCCGTCAATATCTTGACCGATTTTAGTCCAAGCGTTTGAAGAGCTTTGATATTGGTAAACCCGAACATGGCCAGAATATTCTCCAGCATTGCCATGATTGTTAACCGCTCCAATTGCAACAATTGTTCCGTCTGAATTTAGTGATACAGATTGTCCACTAACATCACTTGATGCTTCTCCGTCAATATCCTGCCCGATTTTTGTCCAAGTTTCACCGTCGTATTCATACACACGAACATGACCAGAATATTCTCCACCATTGGTGTTATGATTATATGGTGCTCCGATTGCAACGATATTTCCGTTGGAGTTTAATGATACCGAATATCCACTAGCATCACCTGATGCTTCTCCGTCAATATCCTGCCCGATTTTTGTCCAAGTTTCACCGTTGTATTCATACACACGAACATGGCCAGAATCTTGTCCATTGCTGCCATCGTTTTGGCTTGCTCCAATTGCAACGATATTTCCAGCTGAGTTTATGGATACTGAATATCCACTCTTATCATTTTTTGCTTCTCCGTCAATATCCTGCCCGATTTTTGTCCAAGTTTCACCGTCGTATTCATACACACGAACATGGCCAGATTGATTTCCATTAATGCCATCATTAAAACGTGCTCCAATTGCAACGATATTTCCGTTGGAGTTTAATGATACTGACTCTCCACTCTGATCACTATCTGCTTCTCCGTCAATATCAGCACCGATTTGCGTCCACCCTCTAACAGGAAGTAAAATACTGGGATATGCTTTTTGCAGTTCAGCGACTTCTTCGAGCTCGCCTTCATCAGTGATATGAATGGTTTTATTTAAGTGGCTCGCATCAATAAGAGGTGGTGGTTCAAGATCCGAACCTGAGTCATATTGTGGGCCAAAAGATATTTGAGTTAAACTGCTAGATTCGCTAGCGTAGAAAAGTCGTTGATTCGGAACATTAGGCCATGCAATTTCTCCAACCTTAACAACGTCTTTGTGAGCGAGGGTTTTGTCTGTATAGTTGTAATCGAATGAGTGTAGGTAAATTCCATGGATGGGCCAAGTCAGTCTCTCGTAAAATAAAGCCGATAGTTTATGCTCCCCAGTTTGGGTTTTATATATTCTACCGTGGAGAGGGCTCAAGGACCCTTCAGTTTGTTTGAAGTCTAGATCTAAAGTTTTCACAAACAATGAGCTGTCTTGAGTGCTTAGTAAACTTTCGAAATTAGAGGTTCTAGATTTGTCTAGATCGAGAATATGAATATTTGATCCTGTAGAAGGATCGGTAACAAACATTTCTGTACTCTGCAACGATTCAGACCCAACAAGAAAGGGTTGAGCTCTTAGATATGATTGCTTGGTGATCGCACCAGTTTCAACATTAATATGCCAAACCCCATACCCATTAATACTGCCTGTTGAAATTGGAGCCGTTACATAAATGTATTTGTTCGTTGAAGAATAGCTTTCTATTATTTGTGTCGGCCCAACTCGCCCTGCAAAAGTTTCGTATGCAGTTGCATCGTCCCAACTTTCCCTGCCGTATTGATACCATTTAGCGCCTATAAATTCTTGCTGCGGTGGCCATCCCAAAGCTTGTTGATAAGATCCTTTTTCAACCCATGAATCAGACTCTAACTTGTAGAGAATTATACTATCGTTTTCTCGATCCTCGTTGTTGATATAATACCCGCTTTTTACGGCTACCAAAAAAATTCCACCTAGAGTATTTGGACAATTTAGAATTTTGAAGCGTAAGAAATAACAATTGGGTATATCCCAACCCATGTCTATTCCTACAGTATTGTATACCTTGAAAGTGTTGCTCGTGTTTAAAAAAAAGATATACTTACCGTCGTTGCTAGTGTCGAAATACCTTCGGTTGTCAAAATCGACTGCTACTGTTTTGTCTAGTGACCAATCCATATAATATATTACACAGGTTTAGCTTCACAAACTTAATCAGGCAATAACTTAAATATACGAGTATAGCCTGCATAACTTCCACCATCATCGTTAGAACTAGCTCCGATTGCAATGATATTTCCAGCTGAGTTTATGGATACTGAAGATCCGTTACTATCCAAAACATTTTCGCCCTCAATATTTTGACCTATTTGTTTCCAAGTGTCTGAAGCGTTTTGATATTGGTAAACCCAAACATGACCAGAATTCCGTATGTCATTGGGGCTGGCCTTTGGAGCTCCGATTATAACGATATTTCCAGCTGAGTTTAAAGATACTGATTGTCCGCTTCTATCGTTAAAAGCTTCACCATCAATATCTTGACCTATTTGTGTCCAGGTATCTGAAGTGCTTTGATATTGGTGAACCCGAACATGGCCAGAATATTGTCCATTAATACCAGAGGCTCCTCCCGCTCCGATTGCAACGATATTTCCAGCTGAGTTTATGGATACTGAAGATCCGCTTCTATCGCCAGCAGCTTCACCATCAATATTCTGCCCGATTTGTGTCCAGGTATCTGAAGTGCTTTGATATTGGAAAATCTGAACAGTGCCAGAATATTCTCCATTAATACCATGGTGTGCGTGTGCTCCGATTGCAACAATTGTTCCGTCTGAATTTAATGATACAGATCGTCCCCTTAAATCACCAATATCTTCACCCATTTGTGTCCAGGTATCTGAATCGCTTTGATATTGATAAACCCGAACATAGCCAAAATCTCCATAAGTATTTGACCATCTAATTGCAACAATATCTCCAGCTGCGTTTATAGATGTTGACAATCCGTTCTGATCATATTCAACTTCACCATCAATATCTTGACCTATTTTTGTCCAGGTATCTGAAGTGCTTTGATATTGGTAAACCCGAACATGGCCAGAATTATCTCCATTAATACCATCGTTTCTAGGAGCTCCGATTGCAACAATATTTCCAGCTGCGTTTATAGATGTTGACCATCCACTATCATCACCATAAGCTTCTCCGTTGATATCTTGACCTATTTGTGTCCAAGTTTCATTTACATGTTGGTAAACTCGAACATGGCCATGACCCTTAAAAGCGGATTCGGTCCTATCGTCCTCGTTATATGGTGCTCCAATTGCAACGATATCTCCAGCCGAGTTTAAAGATACTGAATGTCCGCTATTATCCAAAGAATATTCGCCCTCAATATTTTCACCAATTTGCGTCCACTCTCTTACTAATTCAGCCAATAACATACTGGGATATGCTTTTTGCAGTTCAGGAACTTCTTCGAGCTCGCCTTCATCAGTGATATGAATGGTTTTATTTAAATAGCTCGAGTCTAGAAATTGAGGAGGTTCTTGGTCCCAAAACTTTGAATCCCATTGAGGGGGGACAGAAATTTGAGTTAAACCGCTTGTTTCTCCAGAAAAAAATAACCTCACATTTGGGGATGAGATTCCTCCATTACCTAAAACCATATGGTCATTCGCGATAAGAGTTTTTTCCACTGGGTCGTAGTCAAAAGAATATAATCCCAATTCAGATCCTGATGATAACCATTTTTTATAAAGACCCAAAATCTTGTCACTCCCACTAGGGGTTTTATATATACGAGCATGTGTGAAAGGTTTTAAATGATCCAAGCTGTGGTCAGCGCCCAATGTTGTCGTATCTATAGTCAAAGTTTTAACATGCATTGCGCTTTCTGTTATATCTTTTCCTCCATCGAGATGTGGAAAAACATAGTCATCAAAATCTATATCTATAATTTTATTGAGATCTAAAATATAAAAATCACTCGTGAATTTTTGAGTTAATATTTCATTATTTGGTAAAGGTATTGCGCCACGTTGTAAGAGAGCCTTTTTAGTTATTGTTCCATCAACTGTATTGATTGAGAAGATTGTTGAGCCAGCATGACGGTTGCCGCTTGATGGGTTTTGGTTACCTGCTGAAGGAATAACCATAAAGAGATATTTATTTACACCTTCTGATATATGAATTGGATTGGGAGACCCTACATGGTGGTGCCTAACTTCGCTAAATTCAAAATCCCAGGCTAAACGCCCACCTAACACGCCACCGTCTTCTTTGACATAGACTATCTCAATTTGAAAGCTTTCTTGTTTCGAAGTTTGTTGATAAGAGCCTTTTTCAACCCATGTGCCAGACTCTAGCTTGTAAAAAATTATACTATCGTTTTCTTCTCGTATTATTCCTGTATCATCGCTTTCTTGGTATCCAGCCTTTATGGCTACTAGAAAAGTTCCGCCTAAAGAATCTGGAGAGTTTATAATCTTAAAACCTAGAAAGTAACAATCGGGTATATCCCAACCCATATCTTCGCCCGTGGCGGTGTTGTATACCTTGAGAGTATTACTCGTGTTTAAAAAAGAGATATACTTACCATCGTTGCTAGTGTCGAAATACCTTCGGTTGTCAAAATCAACTGCTACTGTTTTATCTAATGACCAATTCATAAATATATTTGATAAGGCTCTATGTTAATTGATAAACACGAGCACGGCCAATATTCGTTCCAGGAGCTCCAAACGCAACAACAGTTCCGTCTGAATTTAATGATGTTGAATATCCACTCCACTCAAATGATGTTTTTCCGTCAATATCCTGCCCGATTTGTGTCCAAGTTCCACTGATATTTTGATACACACGAACATGGCCAGATTGCTCTGCTGTGCCATCATTCTCACGAACTCCGATTGCAACAATATCTCCAGCTGAGTTTATGGATACAGACTCTCCACTCATATCACTTGATGCTTCTCCTTCAATATTCTGCCCGATTTGTGTCCAAGTTTCTGAGGAGCTTTGATATTCAAAAATGCTAACATGGCCAGTAAAAGAGTTTGTATAAGGAGTTCCAGTTGCAAGAATTGTTCCGTCTGAATTTAATGATACAGATGTTCCAGTCCAACCTTGTATTGATTCTGAGACAATATCCTGCCCGATTTGTGCCCAGGTATCTAAAGCACTTTGATATTGGTAAACCCGAACATAACCATTAGCATTTTCAGCATTTGGAGATCCAATTGCAACGATATTTCCGTTGGAATTTAAAGATACTGAAAATCCACTAAAATCACGTTCTGCTTTTCCGTCAATATCCTGCCCGATTTTTGTCCAAGTTCCACCTTTGTTTTCATACACACGAACATGGCCAGAAGCATCTCCGTTCTCATTATTGCCAACTGCTCCGATTGCAACAATATCTCCAGCTGAGTTTATGGATACAGAATATCCACTCTGATCATCTTTCGCTTCTCCGTCAATATCCTGCCCGATTTTTGTCCAGGTATCTGAAATGCTTTGATATTGGTAAACCCGAACATGGCCAGATTGATATCCATTGCGAGGAGCTCCGATTGCAACAATTGTTCCGTCTGAATTTAATGATACAGATCGTCCACTCAAATCACCTATTGCTTCTCCGTCAATATCCTGCCCGATTTTCGTCCAATTTCCACCTTTGTTTTCATACACACGAACATGACCTGACATCTGTCCATTGCCATCATTATATTCTGCCCCGATTGCAACAATATTTCCAGCTGAGTTTATGGATACAGACTCTCCACTGTTATCACCTATTGCTTCTCCGTCAATATCCTGCCCGATTTGCGTCCACTCTCTAACTAATTCAGGAAATAAAATACTTGGATATGCTTTTTGCAGTTCAGGAACTTCTTCGAGCTCGCCTTCATCAGTGATATGAATGGTTTTATTTAAATGGTCCGAATCTAGAAATATTATATCGCTGTCTATCTCGAGCTCCGAACATAGATCTGTAGTCCAGCGATCTGGCGCAGAGCACTGATTAAATTGAGGTCCAATAGAAATTTGAGTTAAACTACTTGTTTCGCTAATAAACAATAATCTTTGTTTTGCACTGGTTATTTGTTGATCACCTAACACCATATGACCATTCGCGGTAAAAGTTTTTTGAACTGGGTCGTAGTCAAAAGAATATAATCCACATTCTTCAAACAGAGCGTCTTTGGGCATAATATAAAGAGCTAAAATCTTGTAACTTCCTTCGGGAGTTTTATACACACGGCTATCTATAAACCAACTCATGTCTAGAGTAGGAAATTCTGTAGTGTTTATATTCGCGGTTTTAAGATACATTATGCTATTTTTCGCATTCGTTCCTGTAACTTCATGATCCTCCCAATCCATATCTATAGCTTTGTTGAGGTCCAGAATGTCAATACCGCCAATACCATTACCAACAAATATTTCATTATTCGGTATAGATGAAACTCCATAAACAGGATTTCCAAAACGAAGTATGGGATTTGGTAATAATGCTTTTTTATTTATTGTTCCATCAGCCGTATTGATTGTAAACAGTTGAGATCTATTATACCAACCGCTTTTGGTCGGATGTATGTTGCCTGATGAACTAACAATTGCAAAGATATGTTTATTATCGCCTTCAAATATATGTGTTGGGTGCCTGATAGGCCATTCCCGAAAAACAAGATCCCAGGCCCTGCTTCCAGCTAAGATGGTTTCATCCTCTCTTGTGTGTATCATATCAAAATCAAACCTTTCAGGTCTTGGCGGCGATCCCAAAGCTTGTTGATAAGAGCCTTTTTCAACCCATGCACCAGACTCTAATTTGTTCAATACACGAACATGGCCAGAATCTTGTCCATTGCTGCCATCATTGCCATTGGCTCCAATTGCAACAATTGTTCCGTCTGAATTTAATGATACTGACCATCCACTAAAATCACGTTCTGCTTTTCCGTTAATATCAGCACCGATTTGTGTCCAAGTATCTGAAGCACTTTGATATTGGTAAACCCGAACATGGCCAGAAGCATCTCCATTGATATCATTCAGATGTGCTCCAATTGCAACAATTGTTCCGTCTGAATTTAGTGATACAGATTGTCCACTAACATCATTTGATGCTTCTCCGTCAATATCCTGCCCGATTTTTGTCCAAGTTCCACCTTTGTTTTCATACACACGAACATGGCCAGATTGCTCTGCATTGCCCTCATTGCCAGGAGCTCCAATTGCAACGATATTTCCGTCTGAATTTAAAGATACCGAACGTCCACTATAATCACCTCTTGCTTCTCCTTCAATATCCTGCCCGATTTGTGTCCAAGTTCCACCGTCGTTTTCATACACACGAACCTTGCCTCTAACTGTTCCATTGTCACTATTTTTGGATGCTCCGATTGCAATGATATTTCCGTTTGAATTTAAAGATACTGAAATTCCAGATATCTCATTTGATGTTTCTCCGTCAATATCTTGACCGATTTGAGTCCAAGCGTTTGAAGAGCTTTGATATTCAAAAATGCGAACATGGCCAATATCATATCCAACATCTCCAAGAACAGTTTCTTTAGTATAAGGTGATCCAATTGCAAGGATATTTCCGTCTGAATTTAGTGATACAGATTGTCCACTAAAATCTCCCTCTGCTTTTCCGTCAATATCCTGCCCAATTTTTGTCCAGGTATCTAAAGCACTTTGATATTGGTAAACCCGAACATGACCCGCCCAGTCTCCATTGTCATCATTGCCAGGAGCTCCAATTGCAACGATATTTCCGCTTGAATTTAATGATACTGACCATCCACTCCGATCACTCTCTGCTTCTCCGTCAATATCCTGCCCGATTTTCGTCCAAGTTCCACCTTTGTTTTCATACACACGAACATGGCCAGATCCACTTGCATACGGTGCTCCGATTGCAACGATATTTCCAGCTGAGTTTATGGAGACAGACTCTCCACTTTTATCACCTATTGCTTCTCCGTCAATATCCTGCCCGATTTGAGCCCATACATCAGACTCTAACTTGTAGAGAATTATCTTGTCGTTTTCTTGGGATATCGTTTGAAGTCCACCTTCAGTATGTGCAGTTTCACGGTGTCCTACTTTTATGGCTACTAAAAAAGTTCCACCTAAAGAGTTTGGGGAATTTATAATCTTAAAACGTATAAAGTAACAATTGGGTATATCCCAACCCATGTCTTCGCCCGTGGCGGTATTGTATACCTTGAAAGTATTACTCGTGTTTAAAAAAGAGATATACTTACCGTCGTTGCTAGTGTCGAAATACCTTCGGTTGTCGAAATCGACTGCTAATGTTTTATCTAATGACCAGGCCATATATATGGATTACACGACATTCAAAATGTGTAATTAAATTTTTTAATTATATCTTTGTTCATGTTATAAATAAAATCTATTGATTTTTTATTATACATAGATCTGTAATCTTTAGGGCGCCCAGTGTTATAATCAAACTTTTTTAATTTAACCTGTTTTAAACCTAGCTCTTTACACATAAAGTTAAATCCAACTTGCAGATTTTCAAAAGATATTACATATCCAAATTTTTCATAATGATTTTCGGGTACTGGAGTCATTAAATTCAGAAAATCATCAAAATTCCCCTCGAATTTAACTTTCCCGCCTTTTTCATTGGGTATCATTCTTTTTTCATATCCAATCATGTGATAATATAAAGATACCGCCCGATCCCATGGATTTCTTACTAAAGTTATTTTTTTATATTCTTTTGGGTTCTGATCCTCTTTCTCAATACACTTATTAATATAATCCAGCATCGAGTGCGAGGGAAGCTCTATAGAAGGTTCTTTTACAACCTCTTTAAGTCCATTCATTATTGCAGTTCCTCCACATTTTGAAACATGAGATAGCAGGAATTTATGTTTTTTATTGTAAATAGCCACATATATATTATATGTAGACCGCCCTCTTTTTCTATGCACAATTTTTATGGGCAATTTGAAGAAAGGATCGGCGCCTTTATAGCTTGGATTATTTAAATTTTCGGTTGTCTCGAAAAATTTTTTACGACTAACTAATAATTAAACTAATTAATAAAAAACATATATCCATGATCGCTTCGCGCTCAAGAAAAAACAATACAAGAGAAATGATCCAATACCAATCTTTTTCCATATTAATCAATATCTAGCATTATCGAAAAAATTGAAATGGCTAATACTGTAAATAGTAAAAAATCCCACATTTGCATGATTAATTCCATTTTTTATAAAATAATATATTTAATATATTTTTGATTTGGATATTTATGAAGTTCTATATATTTTCCAGTCTGTGGTTCATATATATACCAATCTTTATTGGTGAAGACTAAATTTAGCATATGTAAGCCTCCACTTGGAATACCGCCGAATTCATTAACTTGCATAACCGCAACAGCAGCAACAGCAAATTCTTGTGAATTGTTTGAAGCGTATGCGGCAACACTCATTAAAGACTTATACAGCATCGCAAAATTATCACAATCAATCGTTTCGTTTTGCATAATTGGCATAATCCCATTTTCAAACACTAAAGACTTAAACCATTTATTAAATTTTTTAAAATAAAAATAATCTACTGTTTGATATCTATTATCTAATATAATCATTTCAACATCTCTTGGAACTTCAATTTTTTGTGAATTGTGCCCCTTTTGATAGTTGAAGTGAAAACCTAGTTTTTGTCTATCGATTATTCGATATGTTTGTTCGTCTCCTATTTTTGGTATACTTTTAATTTCTTCAAAGTCTCTATCGAGACAGGAAGAAACTAATAATGTTAACATTAAGCAAATGTATTTTAGCATAAAGCCTCCTTGTTTAATTTTTTTATTTTTCGAATTTCTTATACAGCGAAATAACATCCTGCCTTCGATCTTCTAAAAGTTTTTGAGTTTCTCTCCATCTTTCGCTGTCTTTAGCTGAATTTTTCGCTAATTCAACTTCTATATGTCTTAGTTTTTTTGATATACTATCTACTTTTTGACTTTCCTTTTTTAAAAAGAAAGCAACTATGGATATACTAAATCCAAATATTAAAAATATAATTTCTGTTAATTCCATCTTCATTCCTCCTTATTTTACGCATTACAACATATATTACACTATATATCGAAATCTATTTCTTTTTAGTTCTTGTTCTTGTAGTAAATCGCGCGCTATTTGTGTAAAGTACTTTGTGAGGTTTGTTTTTATTTTTTTATTGTTTGTTGGATGTCAATCTAATCAATATAAATTAAAACCTTCAGATACTAAGCATAAAGAAAGAAATTGGGAGTATTTATATGCCCTTGAATTAAAAAACGCCCTATATAATCAAGATGACGCCGCTTTTTATTTTTTTTGGCCTCTTTATTTAGAGGCTAGATATGAAAACAAGCAAAAGCAACTTGGAAATTAAGCTTGCTGATTTTTTTTGGATCTACCGATCCTTATATTTTTTTAAGTTTTTTTAAATTTTGTAAAACAGGGGGGGTGGGGGTACTCCCCCATATTCTTTTTGTTTTTTTGTTTTTATTTATTGAAAGTAGTGTTTATGGTTTTCATATTGAAGAAGTAGCCCCCCCGCCATTATCCGACAAAAGCATTGTTCAAAAATTCTAGAAAATAGGGTAGGGTCTTAAATAAATTGAAAGTAAAAAAAAGCCCCCTTTCGGGGGCTTAATCTTATGGCATTTGATAGGATATAACCAACGCGGCAATTATGATATATAGCAAAATCATACCGCTAAGACCTCTTGAATGGCTTTCCTTACCTTGCGGACATACAAAGCATCACTTTGAGAATTGAAAGAGTTTTCAGCGCTTGTCTTACCCTTGGTTTCACGGCTTGTCCTATCATGGGTATTGTACGCGGTGAACGCGTTGAAAACATCCCAAGCATTTTCACCGAAAGCCCCCAAGCGCTCATTCTTGAATTGACTTGCTACAACTTCCCTTATGTTCTTAGCCTTGTCGCGCTTTGAGTTTGCCTTGCTAGGGAAGACAATCTCATTTATGCGATTGAATTGCTCTTCATTGACTTCAACGTCGCTAAGAACGTTTATATCGCTTTCAAGGTCTTGAATAACTTGCCTTATCCCCGTGACTTGGCTAAGCGCATAAGCCATTTTGTCGCGTTGTTTTGCGGTATGTTTTACCTTAGCGATATGATTGTCAGTTTGCCATGAAGCGCAGCCATTGGCGCACCAAACGCGCAAAAGTTGAACTTGAATAGTTGTAGCGATTGAGCCGTCAAAAGACGTTCTTGCTACGATACGTTTGTTCAATACATCACCAACGCGCTTGGCTTTGTTTGTTTGAACCTCAAAGTCCCCCATGCTTCCCTGAATGAATAGTTGCTTGCCTTGGTTAAGAAAACCCGCGCTTTCATAAGTGAAGTTGAGTTCATCCTTGAGACAATCCAAGAATGCAAATGCTTCAGTAGGTTGAAGCAAATCATAAGTATCATTGACGATTGTCAAAGGTTGCCCCCTATCATCCTTAATCACCTTGAATCCTTGGCAAATATGATTGATAGGTTGCTCGCTGTACTTGCCTACGTTCAGTAGGGAAAGCACGTCGTTGACGTCGTTTGCACTTGTCACGTCTTGAATCTCGAATTGACGTGGAGCGATTGCGCTTGGGGTTGCTTGGTTAATGAAGTATGTCATTTTTTTTCCTTTGGTTAGTGATTAGTAATATGATTGAGACCTAATATAAACAGAATAAAACGAAAGAGTCAAATCAAATCATGCTTTTCTTTTGTTTAGTTTGAAATAGGCAACTTGCTAATAGTTAAGATAAGTTAAGCTAATAGGTAAGACAGGCAAGCCCAAGCCCAAGCCCAAGGCAAGCCAAGCCAAGCCCAAGCCAAGGGGAAAGCCGAGCCAAGCCCAAGGCAAAGCCCAAGCCCAAGCCAAGGCAAAGCATTTGTTTTCTTTTGTTTAGTTTGTTTTTTTCTTTTGTTTTCTCTTTTGTTTCTTTTCATTCTATTTGACCTTATCCTATTTGCTTGTATTTGTCGCATATTTGAATGATGTTTGAATGTCATTTGATTGCAATAAAAAAGCCCCCCTTTCGGGGGGCGCTACATTAACCAAGGAAAACTCTTTTACTTATCCTTAAAGATAGAATGTTTTCAATATCGACGTCACGTAAGATTACCTTCTTATCTAGTTTGTCTTGCGTGGCTGAATGTCTTTTCTTTGGTAAGAACGGCGCAACTTGCTCGGCGCTTAAAGCATTACCTTGTTCGTCAAAGTATTCTACGCTTTGCACGTTTTCGGCTTTGTATTCTAGGTAATGTTTGCCTTTATGCTTTACAAGTGGAGCGTTTTCCATTCTTACCCCCCAACGGCGTGGCTGAATGTCAAAGTTTGTATCTTTGCCTTCACGTTTCGCTTGGTTGACAAGAGAATTCTTATAGTGGAAGCCAATGTTTGCGGTCAACTTTGTTTTCTTTAAGATCTTGCCGAACGGATTACCTGTTTTCAAAGCCCTTGCGTCGGTCAAAGTTGTCAACCCTACAAAGCTGTGACCTGAAAAATTCAGTAAAAGGTCGATGATTGATTGAGCGCTTGGTTTTGTTAATGTTTTCATTTTTTCCTTTGTTTTAATGTTAATAATAAGAATGTAAGAACAATCTAAACAGAATATAAGAACGACGTCAAATTTTTTTTTTAAGAAAATAACTTTAAGGTAATTGATAAGATAGAATAATACCCGCTATAAGAATGAATAATAACATTGTTTTCCTTTTGTTTAGTTTGTTAGTCGATCATTTGATATGGATAAAAGATGATCTGCTTGTTCTCTTGTAAAGTTAAAGACGCACATAAGGTAATCAATTAGCTTTTCTCTTTCCTTTAAGTTTGTTTTCATTTGTTTTCCTTTTGTTTAAATTGTTTCTATTTGTATTTGATCTATTTGTATTTGATCCCCTTTTATTTGTTATTTGAACGGAAAAGAGGGAAAAACGTTTTTGTTCTATTTAATAGGAAACGACGTGCCAATCGTAAAGGTCGATGACCTGTGCGTCGTTATAATATTGTTCGTGATCTTTTTGGTACACGTCAACGTTTAAGATCCCCTTTAATCTTTCCCTTGTTGTTACAGATCCCCAACCCGCAAAGGTGAAAAGAATCGCGCCGCTTGGATCTCTTTTGATTATCTCGTTTCCGTGCAACCAAACGGAATTTCCGTCTGTCCGCGTGTTGTTCACTTTCAAAGCTTGCCCGTTCAGGAAAGCTTGTTTGATTTGTTCTGTTACTTTTCGCATATTGTTTTTCCTCCTGTTGTATTGTTTAAGATAATTTATAAAACCACGTTTTTCTGCTCCTGTCAAATCTTTTTTACTAAAGTTTGCTACCCCTTTTAGGAGTAGCAAACTAGTTCGTATCGTCCTGTTTCAAATCTATAAATCACAACTTGCAAGTGGCGACGTGTGCCCTTGCCCTTTAAGGTGTCCAACTTAAAGGAAACGTGAGCCGTTTCGTTGTACCCTACGGGTTGCCAAAAATGATTTGCAAACTCTTCACTCGTTGCGCCGTTCAGGTTCAGGAAGTTTTCCTGTACGTCTTGGACTAAGGTGTGAAGTGTTTCGTGGTAAGTGGTGGTGTTGTTTCTCATACCCTTACATAACCATAGAACCGAAACCACGTCAAATTTTTTTTTTACTTTTTTTTTACTTGTTTAAATTGAAATAACTTTCCACCTCCTGGGCTTCCTCTTTTGAGATCTGTCTTTTTTCGATACAGATTGCAAGAGCTTCCTTTAAAGTATAATTGAAACGTACCATGAGATAAGAAATTAAATCTTTTCCTTTTAATTGTTTTTCTTTCATTTTAAACCTTTTATTTTATTTAGTTTATTTATTATTTTATTTAAATTATTTTGTTTCCTATTTCGTTTTATTTAATTTGTTATTTAGAAGTGGGGGATTTCTCCCCCACTTCCTTTTGATTAAATTGCTCTTTCTAAGATCTCTCCATTTAGATTGAATTCTACCTTGTCGAATACTCTCTCCACTATCGTTAAATTCTCTTTAATGATATGAATTACTCCCCTTGTTCCATCGCACAATCTGAGGAGTTTGAGGAACTTGTGTCCTTTGTCGCTGAGATCCGCATATTCTTCTCTGTATCCTGTGCAATCATCGTCTTCCATGTAAGTCTCGATAATCTCGCTATCATATGCCCACTTGTAGAGTAGCCCTTGCTCTGTGTCCATGTTGTCGAAGTCTGCTGTCCAAATGGAATCTCTTTCGATCATGCTCAGGAAGCTCAGGATGTTGGTTGGTGTGAATTCTACTTTCATAATATATATCTCCTTTGGTTTGAATTAATAATTAACTATACTTTAGAGTAATCACAGATTCTGTCAATTGCGAATTTTTTTTTTACTTTTTTTTATACAAAAGAAAAGGGGAGCCCGAAGACTCCCCCCAACTTTTTCACTAGTACCTAATACAAACTATTCAGAACAAAACACTTTGATAGACTCGTCACTTAATTCTAGTTCAAGATTCAAATCTCCATCTAATTCTACTTCTACTTCTAATTCAAACTCTTCCATTATTTATTTCCTCCTATTTAATTTGTTATTTATTATTATTCTATTTAGTTTATTTATTTACATCCTCAAACAAATCTATTTGATATTTTGATTCATCTTCTAATCCTTTATGAATTAGATAAAAACAAACTAAACTATTTAATACAAACCATGATTCTAATATATACATTTTAATTTCCTCCTTTTATAATTTAATACCAAGCATTATAATTAACTGAATGATACTTGGTGTCAAGTACCTTATCTTGCTTTTGAATTGTTTCCATGATTGACCTTGCAAGTTCTAGTTCTACATAAGGAAGAAGTTCATCGTCTTCATTGTATTGCTCGACTAAATCAATCGAATCAATCTTTGCGACTAAATGAGTCTTGCTTACTTGATCCCCCCAAAGTTCCTCCTCCTCTTCTAGTTCGATTGAACCCTTTAAGAACAGGCAATCTTCATGATTAGAGAACACGTTTAATTCAAATGCTTCTGCATCGAATTCCTCAACTTGAATGTTTAATGTATCGTTCATAATATACTATTCGCACGTTCCGATGTGGATTGCAAATCTTTTTTTAAGTTTTTTTTAAACTCAATATCAAACAAATCAATTAAAGGATTAAGTAGCCAAGCGCTTTTGCTTTTCCTTTTAGTTGCTCGTTGCATTGCCCGAAGTATTCTATCTTGTTTATTCATTTTTAATAACCTACTAACTCTCCCGACTCGCAAGATGCTTGATAACAATGAGGTTTAAACTCTTCCCATTTAGATAAATCAACTGAACCATGTATACGAATCTTTTCGACAAGTTCTTCGGCTTCACGTTTTGCATTTCTTCCGAATGCTTGAAATGCTCGCTCTCCCTCGTTAATTAAATGATAATGTTTATCCTCATGTTGAAGTTCAATCAGAATCTCAGGAAGATAATAATACTCATCTTCTCCTAGAAATCTAACAAGATTCCCTTCTTTAACTAATAAGGTGTCGGCTACTGATAATGTTGTTCTTTTCATAAACCTAATAAACCAAACAAATCAAACCCTGTCAAATTTTTTTTTCATTTAATTATGCTTAACTCCTTCTAATTCTGATTCTAGCCACATTATAGCTTTTTGTCTAATGTCGCAGTGTGATACTTCAGTAAATACATTGTCATTGACTCTAAGATAAAGATCATTTCCGTTCTTTTTCTCTGTCTCTAAGTCGTTTGCTTCATACCACTTTTGGGCATAATCTATCATTCTTTGCTCCATGCTCATATTATTTCCTTTTATTTAATTTATTTATAGCTTTACTCTTTTTAATTAAATTTAAATGTTTTGTAATATCTAAATTATATAATTTATATTTGTATAGTATTTCAGCAATTTTCATTTCTTTTTGTATTTAGCTTTTCTCGGAATGATTTTCTTTTTATTCTTATGTGGTATAGAACTAATAAAAAATACTTTCTTTCTTATTGCAAGCTCTTTCATTAGTATTTCACTTCGATTCCAAGATTGCGCTTTGCCCAACGACGTACTTCGTGGATTGCTCGCTCGCTGAAATGCATTAGATACTGCTCTTCTGTCTTCGGATGCCGAAGGAAAGCTCCATTCTTTGTTTCGTGAAAAAGAACTCCGTTCTTCTTTAATTGTTTAATGACTTTCTTCATTCCGCTTGATTGGTGTTTATTGTTCATAATATACTTTTCGCATGGTTTTTGCTTAATTGCAAACTTTTTTTTCAATTTCTTTTAAACTAATCATTTTACCTCTCCAAGTTTCATACCAAAACTCTCCGTCTAGTATAAATAAAAAATTCAAATTGTTTTGTTCTATATATTCAAAAACTTCTAAACTCATGATTCCTCCTTTCTTAAATCATCTACAATTTGCGCAAGGTTTAATAATTCCTCCTCGGCAATTTGCTTTCCCTCATATGAAGCATTTTCGTTTTGAAGAACAGCAATGTAAATCTTTACTGCTGACTTCCATGTTGGTGTTAGGTCTATTGTTTCCATACCAATACAGAACCATATAATTTAAATAGAGTCAAATTCTTTTTATATTTTTATTTGAGTTGATACGTATAAAGCTAAAATAATTATTATTAACAATTCCATTTGGACCTTTCTATTTAGTTTATTTAATTTAAAACTAGCAAACCTAGCTCTTAATGAGCTAGGTAAGCTATAGGTTTTTTGCAACCTTTAATGAAACAAAGATTGCAGTTATGAGCCGCGCATTCCGCTAAAACTTTTCCGTCTTTACCTTTTACATAGGTTGCAGGGCAAACATAATGCCCGTCTTGCTCTGCTTTTTCCTTGCTAGTATAAACTGCAGTTCCTGCATCTAATCCGTCTACTTTTGGCGCAGGCTGATCAATTTCTAATGCGCTTGGCTTAAGTGATACGTTTGGCAAGCTAGCTAAATCTTTTAGCGCTTCCAATTGACTTGCTCGTACATACTCACGTGTTGGAAACCAAAAGCGAATTGTTGGAAAGATTTGGCAAATCCTTTTCCATGCTTTGATATATACAACATTAAATAAATCTCCGCTGTCATGAACTCGAAAAAGTTTTGTGTTTATGTTTTTAAGAGTTTTGCGGGTTCCGTCTTTCTTGTAATACTTTTTAAAGATTGCGCTTGCCATTGCTTTGACAAAAGTTTCTCCTTTGTCATTTCTTAAACTATCTACAACGAAGTCTGCTTTTTTCTGCAACGCGTTCTTAGTACCAGGAAATTGATAAAACCCTTTGCAAGCATAACAACTTGAACAAATAAGTTTATCTAAATTGTCTTTTGCTTTAGCTAAAAGAATCTTAGCTGCAGGACAAAATTTTAAAGCAGGAAGGTTAAATCCAACGCAAGGCATCTTGCTTGGTTTTGATAATAATGTTGGTGTGTCGCTCATAACCTTACATAACCATATGATATCAATTGAGTCAAATAAAAAGATAAAAAAAAATCCTGCCCATTTCTGAGCAGGATTCCAACATAATAACTACACCAATATAATTTATATAACCAAACCTAAAGCCCAATGGTATACTTGACTCCTTTTAATCCAAACAAATTGCCCGCAATCTTTCTTTTTAGCTAGAACATAACCATTTTTACTTTCCTGCTCTGATAATAATTTAATTGCTACTGCTTTTTTATTTATTTCTGCAAACATATTTATTTCCTCTTATTTAATGTATTATTTAATGAATTCTAAATCTTCCTGCATGGTAACAACTTTTGTTACTTGTGCAATTTCAAACTCTTCCCATGGATCAAATCTAAGAATTGCTTCATCCTTAGAAAGAGCTTGTATCTTTGTTGAATATTCCTTCTCTCCATCTGAATAGATTATAAGGTAAGTTTTGGTGTCTTGTGTTGTTGTCATAACCTACATAACCATAAGAGTTAAACTAAGTCAAATAAAAATTTAAGTTTTTTTTATAAAGGAGAAAACTTATAAAACTCCATTTATGAACAACGAAATTAAACTCCGTACATCTGTTGGTACATATCCACGTCCACACCATCTAATCCTCTAGGAATTCCTCTTTCCGCGTCTTCCATCAATCCATTTATAACATCTCTAGCATTTTCTGCATCCATTGGTGCTAATTCATTTCTTGATTTAATTAGATTAACTTGTATTCCTTCTTTATTTATTATTACCTCTTCGTCTTCTTTTAATCTAAATTGTATATATTTGAGTGCTATATCTAAATCCTTCATATTATTTATTATATTTAAGATTTTATTTTATTCTAATCATCAAATACATTATTAACAAAAAAGTCTTCAACAACATTCGTTGCTTCAAGAGCATCGTCATCGCTATGGTTATTGGTAAGTGGATGTCTCGCTATATCGAGAACAATCTCTATTGCTTCTTCTAATTTCATTATATTATTTATTTATTTTATTCTATTTAAAACTGCTGAATTATCACTCCGCCATTACTTAATTCTAATACGACAGTTTCATCTCTGAAGAAATCAAGGACTTCGTCATCATCCTCAAATTCTTCATCCTCTAGTAAATGAGAATATTCTTGCTTTAATTCATTTAAATTAGAATACTCTGAAAATTCGCAACAAATTGCGATGACATCTAGCTCGGAATCGGGATTAACCTCTTCCAAGAATTCAAATAAAGCAATCCTGCCTTCTTCAGAGAAATTGCTTTCTCTATTCATTTCTGTGAATGCTCTAACGAAATCCCACTGTGATATTGTTTGGTACATAATATAATTAAATTAAGTTGTTGTTGTTTACTTTTTGGAATTGAAATCCTAATGACACTAGTGCCTTTGCATCATCTTTGTCAATAGTTTTTTTCTTGGTTAATTGAGCTATCACATCTTTATGTTCTGATACAATATAAAAATGAGTAGCTCCGTAATTTGATTTTTCTTTGTATAATATGGTTTTGTTGTTCATAATCCTAATAAAGCATATGGTTTAAGTTGTGTCAAATAGTTTTTTCTTTTTTTCTAAATATTCTTCCCTGGCTATTTTCCCAGTAGCTAAAGCCACTTCATAACCTATTCTCCTTAATTCAATCTTAATCACTAGCATTACTCCCTCGTGATCGGGAGAAGGATTTATCATCTCCTTTAATCTAATTGATTTAAATTCGTTGTATCTATTAATGAGATATTCCAATCTCTCCTTTGGTGTTATTTCTTCAATCTTCATACCTATACAAAGGGAGTGAATTCTTATTTTTCCGTATTTATTTTACTTTTTTTTGAATTATTTCTTATTTATTTAATTTATTTATTTCGGGCACAAAAAACCTCCCCTATTTTCTAGGGGAGGCTATCAACTTTACATTAATTTAAACCAACCAACTCATTCCAAACTCTGTGCATTAGATTAGAATCTCTACCCATAGTTAAAGAAGTTAATCTATTCTCTGAGGAACTAGAACCATCAGTCGAGCGAAATGTCTTACCATGATTTTGATACTCAGTAATACCATTGAGTAAATCCCAAGCAGTCTCACCTCTGTTACCCATACCATTAGTAAAGCGATTGAGAATTTCTTCTCTAGTCTTTTCAGCTCTCTTGCTATCACCTGCGAACAATCTGTTGATTGTATTCTTAGCAGTTGAGCGAGAAACCTTAGTGTCCGCTAAACTATAAATAATTTGTTTGGTTTCTGAATAAGTATCCTTGATGTTCTCAATTTCATTTAAAACATAAGCATCGAGCTTTTGCTCCATCTGAGCGGAGTGCTTTACTTTTACAGATGACTGAGTGTCTTTGGCTACCATACCATTGGTGCATACCAATCTTTCAAGCATTTTGTTGATTGTATGTTGTATAGAACCATCGAACGATGTCCAAAAGTAAACTAATTCATCCATAGTGTCGCCAACTTTAGGATCAATCTCAATAGCATTAGGTTTGCGAAGAGAAAGAAACAACCTGCGACCTCCTTTAGTAAAACCCGCTGTATCGAACTGCATATCTAAACTCTCACGAATTTGGTCTACATAGCTAAATGCCTTAGCAGGTTGCATTAATTTATATGTTTTGTTTACAATAGCGACAGGATTATCGTTGCCATCGAATACTCCACGATATGTTGGGAATTGTTCTATCGGGCGAAGAGTATAATCTTCAGAAGCATTGATGGTTTCGAGAACTTCACTTACTGATTCACAATTTGATACGTTTTGCATTTTCATTCCTTTGTTAGTGGTTATAATCATTTAACTATACCCACTATATTCTATATAAAACATAAAGTCAAATTCTTTTTTAATTAATTTAATTCAGGATCAACATCTCCTTGTAATTCATATAGAATGTCATGTTTTAACATTTCATTTTCAGTTTTAAGATCAATAACTGCTTTTCCTGCCGCGCCTATAATAACCGCAAATAAGTTAGATAACTTCTTAGATAAATCTTTATCTTCAAGATCGTCTATCAATCCCAATATCTGACCCGTAGATAAAGTCAACCAATTAGCGATGTTGTTATAATCTTCATTAATTAAATAATCCGCATGTTTGTCTATCAATTCGTCAAGGTTTTTTAAACCTTTTAAGAAGTCATTACATGCATCTTCTTTTTTGCTATCATCATCATCTAAGCTGTATTTCACTTATTTTAATTTGTTTAGTTGTTCGTCTATATTTATAATAGTTTCTTTTAATATAGAAATCAACTTATTTCCACCTTTCATTTTCTCTGCCTCAGTTAAGGCTTTGGTTTGAGCTAGTCGCTCGTCAAGTAAGTCATTTATTTGACCAAGGCGGGTTTTATACTCAACGGGATCGGGAAAATCATTTCGTCTCCTTTTCTTATATGGCAAACCCCATGCTGAGAAGTTTTCTTCGTGATAATCGTTATGATCCATATTATTTAAAAGAAGGGATTGTTACTTCTGCCCAATCCTCTATTTCCATATCTTCTGTATGAAAATAATTATTTGTATTATCCATCATAGATATCTCTTCTTCTATATCATTATTTGAATAATCTAAAACTAAATCGGCATCATCATAATTAGAGTCATCCTCAACAACACCCGACTCACACATCTTATCTATATATAAATCTATATAGTTTTCGGGAGCAGGAGTTCTGCCGTTTTGATTCATCCATGATACCATTGCTTTAATTGCTGTAATGTTGTTGTTCATATTTTTATTTTGGTTGATAAGTATAATCCGAGTAATATTATTATTATTAATTCCATATTTTGTTATTGTCAAATTAAAATGAAAAAACTTTTCTATCATCTAGAAGCACTGCATCTGCAGTGTGTATTGATGACCCGCCGTTCTTTTCATAAAAGAATTCGTTTTTATATGGATTGTAAGTGATCTCTGTCCCATGGCCAGCATTTAACATACTGTCGAATAACTCACTAAGATATCCTTTAATGAATGCATGAACATTTTTTCGCTTTTCTTTAATCACTTTTTCTCTTCCTTTTTGATTAACTATAAATTCACAATCAAATAATTTAATTAGATTAGTATGTGCTTTAACTAAACCATCTTGTTGTATCGACCAACATTGTTTATGTAGATTACGATATACTTTAATTGGTTTGTCGAGATTAATTTTGTATCTTGGGTCTGTAGCTTTGGTTAATTTCATATACCCAATATTCCATATATACAATATCCTGTCAAATAAAATTCAAAAAAAAATCCTCCCCCCTGCCAAAGGAAGAAAACAGAGGGGAGGAATAGGAGGAAAATAGTGTGGGGAGGGATTCCTGTATACCCTCAAGTTTTCGGCGTGAACAGCAGTTCAATGATTACCTACTTCCAACTACGATTAGACTTGGCATTCGTCCTACCTCAGACATTTGTCCATTGGCACTCCACCACAGAGAATCGCATACTTTAGCCCGCTCACGACAGGCTCAGTTTCAGTCACCCACAGGAAGGATTATAAGCCCTTCCAAATTGAATAAAGTCTAAAGTGTTCAATGCACGAATAACCAAGAATCAGTAACGGGTGGAATTTCTTCCGCGCGGTTCGGAGACATCCTCCGACTCTATGCCTTTAAACTTTATTTGAAATGTAAAAGAACGAAATATTTGAGACTATTTTATTTACTTGAGTTGTCTCTTCTCAAGATGACTTTAATTAGTAATTCTTAAAACACGTTTAAGATATTATCTATAATATCATGTTATTAATTATTTGTCAACTAAAAATACATTTTTTTCTGATTTATTTGGATCAAAGCAAACATAACATACTCCATGACCTGCTTCGGGGCAAACATGACCTTCATATTTAACATGAGATAATACAGGACAATCTTTATTTATATATTTTTCCCCTGCACATCCTATATTAAATAGAATAGATAATGTTATTAAGATTCGCATTGTACTGATTCTTCTTCTAATTTCTTTAAATCATATATTAAGTCGCCAAGCACTTCTAGTGCTGATTGAGCATTATTGTCTGCCCATTTAATATTTTCATTAAAGGTAATTCTAATCTCTTCTAATAGTTCTTTATTATTCATATAACAACAATACTAGAACAAATACAATCTGTCAAATCTTTTTTAAATTATTTATAAATTAATTAAATTATTTTAAATTCTGCTAAATCTTATAAAAACTTATATAATTTATTTAGTTCTGTAATGCCTATATATTTGGCGAAGTATGCACAGAACTCTGCAACTTGTGCGGGATTCCATTCTTCCTTTGTCATTGTCTCTCCTACCTCAAGGTAGTGTCCGTCTTGCCACATTTCTGTTAGCTCTATATTATTTGTTTTATTTAATGTCTCCATATTTATTATTTGATTTATTTTAAATTCTTATTTGTTTAATTTATTAGTGGGTTCTGAGAGGCTCGAACTCTCGACCTGCCGATTATGAGTCGGATGCTCTAACCAACTGAGCTAAGAACCCCTATAGTAAATACTTATTTATTTCTTTATCTAATTTTTTTGCCCTCTCATCTAGTTCTTCTATAAAAAATAATAATAACTTATTTGCGCGCTCTTCTAATTCTTCTCTTTCTTTCTTTTTCAACTTCTTATTATTTAATTCATATTTAAGTTCATATATCTTATTTCCTACATTAGATAGAAAGGTTATATGAATGTCAAGCAATTTATTTAAATCTTTTTTCTCTTCTGTATTTAAATTAAAGTAATCTAAATCTATTCCTTCTTGTAATGATTTTAATTCATTTATGTAATCTTCTTTTTCTTGATTAAATTCTTCTAAATTTTTTTGCATTTTTTTTTGCTTGACTAAATTATAAATTTATGATATAATGAGTATTTGGATATATTTAAGTCGCGCAGTCCTATATAACCACTTAAAAATTAAATAACATCCTTAATATTAATTATATTCTTTGTATATATTCTCTGTTATAGAAGTTATATATAATCCCTGTATAAAATGTATATAAGATGGGAAGAAGGATATAGAAGAATAAAGGAAGTAAAAGGTTAGCTTTTAGACTCCTTCTTTTTGAGTTGTTTCTTCTTATATTTAGAGGTTTCTTGTAATGTACTATTCAAATGGGTAAAGTCATGGAGAAGATGTTCTCTAGGTTCGTACTTTTTGTCTTTAGGAACAATTGTTTCGTAAACCTTTCCTGCACAAAGTTTTGCGTTTTGAATCGCCCATGACTTTATAGTCTTGATGGGTATGTTAGGAATATTATGGGAATAGCTTCCTTGCCATACTCCATTAGCGTTGAATACTGAATATCTCATATATGTTACAATAATTTATAATCTATTTATAATATACTTTATAATTTATAATTTGTCAACTACTATTTCTAATTAATTTGCCGATTTCATTCATCATCATAATTTCTTTAAATGCAGACCTCAATATCATCTTTTCTTTAATTGATAATTCATCCCAATCAGATAAATCTTTATTCATATCTTTTAATTGATCTATAAAATATTTTTGAGCTAATTCGTCTTCATTAGAAATGCACGCCGAAACATTATCTATTAATTCCTTTACTTGCATATCAGTCAACATTGCTAAGATATAAATTTCTTTGATGAGATGCCCAACCATCCCATTCTCTGATGCAATTAATTAAATCTCTAACTTCGTACCATGACATATAAGAACCAATATCTGAATGACCTAGTGGTATATTGCCATTAGAGTCCCATACAAGCACCTCAAAGGTATTTGAATCTCTTGATCCGTAAGTATCCTTGCCTTGAATGATTGAAAGGTTAATATCTCTGATTTGAACGGAACTGCTCCATAATAAATCATCTGCACTAACTACTCGATCTGTAACCCTCATTTCGATTTATTTAATTTATCTTGTTTCGCTTGTTGTAACATAGCATACTTTCTTGCATACTCTTTTTGTTGTGCCATGATTGAATCTTCTACGAAAGAACCGAAGTCATGCCATTTCCTCTGCATGATATAAGTTCCGTTGATTACATTGTTTGCTATGTGTGATTTTAAGGCTTTACTCATTTTTCGCAATAATTTTTAAGGTTAATAATTTTGTTTATGATCTATAAAAACACATTTTATCAATCATGTCAAATAAAAATTTATAATTTTTCTCTTATGTTTTCGGGTAAGAGATAAAAATCTTTTGCACTTACCCATTCTGTAATATGTTCGCGATCATCATCGTGCTTTTCATCAAGCGCATCACATTCATCATCGGTTAAATTTAAATCATCATTGAGTATATTGAATTTAGTTTCATTTAAATCACATAATTCAATGTAACAACTACTCATAGGTATTTCTTCACTATTTAGAGGTTTTACCTTGACATTATCATCAAAATGAATAGCGCCGTCTAAATTCCAAAATGCTTGTTCCATGCTTTCTCCTTCGATAAGAGCATATCTAGCACCTTTAACACCATCGCAATCACCCCAATCTACTAAATAAAACCCTCTTTTCTTGGGTTGTTGTGGTTGATTAAAACCATCTACATAGTTTTTTAATTTTAATTCTCTTTTTGCAGTTGTCATTGTTTTTCGTAATATACTGAATTTTTGACCTCTAAAACATTTAATTTATCTTCAAACTCTGCTTTAATAGAATCTGTATCATATACTTTAGTTCCATTATCTAAATAATGATATAATTTAATTGTCATTGTATCATTGTCAAGTTCGTCTTGCATAGACTCTTGTAATTTCTGAAAATATGATTCGCTCATTTACTTTCTCCTATTTGAAAGTTTTCCACATTGCAATGAAATAATTCTTCATCTTTTTCCATGATTGCAACAAGATCATCGTAGACATAACTCATAAGATCATCTAAATCCATATCATCTACAATTTTTTGTGCTACTGACATTACATTTTCGTCTGTATAATCCATTACTTACTTCCCCCATTTATATTATCTAATTCGTTTTGTTTTTCTTGTCTTCTCATCGCTTCGACAATTTCTCTGTCAAGTAAATCATTTATTCTGCTCATATCTTCTATTTGAGTATCAAAGTAACGATCTATAAGATCAGCAATTTGATCTGCACATTCATTAAATCTATAATCATATCCACCATTTGAGGGTACTTGAAATGTAATTGGTTCTGTTTGATATTTCATAATGACAAACTAGCACACAAGATTCTGCGCGTCAACACCTTTTTTAATTTTTTCCATAACTTGGTCAAGAAAAACATTTGAATAAGTATCTCCATTACCCCCTAAGTTCCAACGAGTTACGAGTTCGGGATCGTTTGTGTTGGATTTCCAATCGTAAATAGTTACAACATCACCTAAATGATTTTGTAATACCCACTCACACAATGTCTTGTCTCCTCTGCCAAACGTAGGCAAACCAAATAAATTAATTAAATTAAAATAGCTTGTTTCGATTGTATCTTGGTAACAAGTTCCATTTGTTTTATTAAATACTTCGTCCGATCTTAATGTTTTCATATTATTCATTTTATGCTTGGCAATATTCATTTAAGTAAATTCCTTCACTAATTAATTCATCTTCTGTGACTTCGATATATTCTTCTGCTTCGGTGCAATATACCCAATATGTTCCTGTGTAAGAGTCGTATGCCATTTTTTGTTCCATGTCGATTTTCCCTTTCTTTTTAAACGTGTTTTAATAATATGTACTCAATATAAACACATTAACTCATACCTGTCAACCATAAATCTTCATTTTCTTCATTAATCATAAGGTTTCTACCTTTCCGTTGATAATTTCACTTAATTCACCTATATTGTCAACGATTTTGATTGATAAATCTTCTATATCATAATCTGATAAGATAGAACCCCCTTGATCGGGATCATCTATTTTATATAAATAACGAATAATATCGTCTTTTAATTGTTCTAATCGTTTTTCTTGTTTAAGTTTTGATATGTCTGTATAAACTACATTACCATCTTCATCTGTATCTACTATTCCACTCATTTTACTATTTCTAATTTTAACATTTCGTATTCATCTATCAAATGCTCTAATTCATCCTCTGTATAATCTTTAAGTAATTTAATATTCTTAAATGCTCCATCTACATAAGTTCCACCCCCATTCCCATCATTGAGAATCTCTATGCCTTTTATGTTTGTCTTGCATTGATACCCAAGACCTCGATTTGTTTCAAAATATCTTACGCTTGTTACTTTCATAGTTCTAAATTTGCAGTTATTGTTATATCTAATACGCCGTGATTCATTTGACTATCAACATTAAAACCTAAATCAATTAGCTTGTCAATGATAGAATGTCGATGATTCCAAATATCTCTATCCCAATTATAATGGTCGCAAGTAGAAAGAGTGCATGAGCCATATTTATTAACAACTTCAATTCGTTTATTAATAATTTGATTTAATTTTTCTTTTAATTGTTTCATGCTATTTCCAATCTATAATAACCATTTTCAATTAATTCATCATCTGTTAAACTATCAAGACCATTATAATCTTCATAAACTTCACGAATATATTTAAGAGGTTTACCAATGTATGATGTTATGCTATAATCTTCTTCTTTATGTAAACCATTTGATTTGTCTGCTTCAAGAATATAATCTAGCATTTTTTGTGGCTCAACATTCCATACTTTTTGTACTTTCATTGTATATAATCCCTTTCTTGTAAATATTTCTTAAACTCTACGCGGAAATCTTCTAACCAATTAGGGCAATCTTCAGCAATTTCTGCGACAATCTCCCAAGGATCACCTATAAAGTTGTCGATGTCAACATCATAATACATTTTAATTTGCTCTATTAATGGCATATCTTTGATGTATTCTTCAAATGTTGGTAAGTGATCCAAAAAACCTTCCTCTCTAAATAATTCTCTGACGTGTGATTGTAAATTAATTTTTTTCATTGTTCATTTTA
>Ga0181597_10000839_pt1 | contig 34828 bp, 24 predicted proteins | sample 041ome_5_FD_148647 | JGI IMG/M metagenome (GOLD analysis project Ga0181597, IMG submission 148647) | Coastal salt marsh microbial communities from the Groves Creek Marsh, Skidaway Island, Georgia - 041403US metaG (spades assembly) | ecosystem: Environmental > Aquatic > Marine > Intertidal zone...
TTACAGAACAATACTGGTATTTTTTAGTTAACGCATTTCAGGGTGACCTCGGTAAATCTTTTGTTTTTGGTGAGCCTGCACTTAAGCTAATTATTCAGCGAATGCCTGCAACATTTGAGTTGGCTCTTTTTTCACTGTTGATCGCTATTGTTTTTGGAATTCCGCTTGGGGTCTATGCCGGCCTTAAGCCTAATAGCAAGATTAGCAAGACAATAATGGCAGGCTCTATTTTGGGCTTCTCAATGCCAACCTTTTGGGTTGGAATAATCTTAATTATGTTTTTTGCTGTTCATTTGGGCTGGCTTCCATCCACTGGGCGTGGAGAGCTAGGCACATTTCTGGGAGTTACGAGTTCAATCTTCACACTAGATGGTCTCTCGCATATATTTTTACCCGCTTTTAATTTAGCGCTCTTCAAACTTTCGTCCGTGATCAGGCTGGCGCGTGCCGGGACTCGAGAAATCATACTTCAGGACTATATTAAATTCGCCAGAGCAAAGGGCTTATCCGAAAGCCGGGTTATTAATGTTCACCTTTTAAAAAACATCTTGATACCAATTGTAACTGTCATAGGTCTTGAATTCGGTTCCCTGATTGCCTTTTCGACAGTCACTGAAACAGTGTTTGCCTGGCCTGGAATGGGCAAGTTGATTATCGAAGCAATCTATAATCTCGATCGGCCAATCGTTGTCGCATACTTGATGATAATCGTATTCATTTTTGTCACCCTAAACCTTGTCGTCGATATCACATACTCATTCTTGGACCCGCGCGTCCGTATTAAGGGAGAGGCCTAATGGCGACAACTAATCCCCGCAACCTGAGTGAGCAAATGCCTGCTTCTGGATTCAAGAAATTCTGGGCAGACTATTCAGAAAGCCCGCTTGCAGTTGCTGCATTGATTGTCTTTCTGACCATTCTATTCATTGCTATTTTTGCACCTTTCATCTCACCAACAAATCCATATGACCTCGCTACCGTTGATATCATGAACAGTCGTTTGCCGCCGGGGTCGGAGGACTTTTCTGGTAACTTATTTATCCTCGGCACTGACGGCGCTGGGAGAGATATGCTGTCATCTATATTTTATGGACTAAGGGTTAGCCTTGGCGTTGGCGCATTCTCTGGTTTAGTCGCGCTGGTTTTTGGTGCGATAATGGGCCTTTCAGCAGCCTATTTTGGAGGTCGATACGAAACACTGGTAATGCGAGTGGTTGACATTCAACTAAGCTTTCCATCGATCCTTATGGCGCTGGTAATCTTGGCAATTTTTGGTAAAGGCGTTGAGAAGACTATAATAGCTCTAATTCTGGTGCAGTGGGCATATTACGCAAGGGCAGCGAGAGCAAGTGCACTTGTTGAAAAGAACAAAGAATATGTGGAAGCTGCAAAATGTTTAGCCCTAAGTGACAGGCGCATCATTCTCAGTCATATAACACCTAACTGTATGGCGCCATTGATTGTCGTCGGTACTTTGCAAACCGCCCATGCAATTTCGCTCGAAGCCACCCTCAGTTTTCTGGGCCTTGGCCTACCAATTACTGAACCATCACTTGGGCTTTTGATTGGCAATGGCTTTGAATACATGTACTCCGGAGACTATTGGATCAGTATTTTCCCAGGCGTTGCATTGTTGATTACGATTGTGTCGATCAATCTTGTTGGCGACCAGTTACGAGATATTTTCAACCCTCGCCTTCAGAGATAAAGTTCGATGACACCAATCCTTCAAATCAACGATTTAAAAACGCATTTCTTCACCAAGGCAGGTGTTCTGAAAGCAGTTGATGGTGTTAGCCTTGAAATCGGCGCTGGTGAAATCGTTGGCCTTGTTGGTGAATCTGGTTCAGGTAAATCAATAACTGGCTTTTCTATAATTGGACTTGTCGATGCGCCTGGCCGTATTGTCGATGGGGAAATACTTTTTAAGGGTCAAAATCTGACTAATTTATCACCTCAAGAGATGCAGCAATTTCGTGGCAATCGTGTTGCGATGATTTTTCAAGACCCAATGATGACACTAAATCCAGTTCTGCGTATTGAAACCCAGATGATCGAGGCTATTCAGGCACATGACCCTTCGATTAGCCGGACCGATGCCCATGCGCGATCACGAGACGCACTTGGGCTTGTTGGGATTTCGTCACCTGAAGAGAGGATGCGTGCCTATCCACACCAGTTTTCTGGTGGTATGCGACAGCGAGTATCGATTGCCATTGCCATGCTAAATAAGCCTGACCTGATTATTGCCGACGAGCCAACTACTGCTCTTGATGTAACAATCCAAGGGCAGGTTATTCACGAAATGCAACGCCTTTGCCGTGAAACAAAGACGGCGCTGCTTTGGATTACCCATGACCTTGCTGTGGTCGCAGGTATTGCCGAGCGAATATGCGTAATGTACGCAGGACGTATCGTTGAACAGGGGTTAAATACCAAAGTAATTTCTAACCCAATACACCCGTATACGCGCGGCCTTCTTGGCAGTGTACCTGCACAAAATCGGCGCGGTGAACCGCTGCAGCAGATTGAAGGTATGGTTCCGTCCTTACTAAATCTCCCGGTAGGTTGTGCATTCCAAAATCGCTGTTCTTTATTGACTGAGCGCTGCAGCTTAACGCCGCCAGACGTCACCAAAACCGATGATGGGCGACTTGTACGTTGTTTTAACGTCACACAAGGAGATACCGCATGAAGCCGCTATTGACGGTATCGAACCTATCACGCGATTTTGTTAAATCACTCGATATGGTTGCAAAGATTTTGAACAAATTAGGGCAGAACTATCGGGAGGAAATTGTCCACGCAGTTGATGACGTGTCTTTTGAGGTGTTTAGGGGCGAAATTGTCGGTGTTGTTGGCGAGTCGGGCTGTGGTAAGTCAACCCTTGGCAGAATGGTCGCCGGCATCCTACCGCCAACGAAGGGTAACGTTCAATTTGATAGCAGCCAGTCGCAAAACCAGTCGATCCCTGATGCTTTGCGTACGCAGATGATTTTTCAAGATCCTTTTTCATCTTTGAATCCTCGCAAACGTGTGATTGATATTGTTACCGAAGCGCCACTATACCACCAATTGATTACCCCAGCGCAAAAGCATGAATTTGCCGCCGAAGTTATGCACCGAGTTGGTTTGGATACCGAGGCGATGCGGCGCTATCCTCATCAGTTTTCTGGTGGCCAGCGCCAGCGCATCGGCATTGCCAGAGCACTTGCTGTCTCACCTGAGTTTTTAGTTTGCGACGAATCCATCGCCGCGCTGGATGTCTCAATTCAAGCGCAAATCCTAAATCTATTTGTGGCGCTAAAAGACCAGTTGGATCTGACCTACCTATTTATTAGCCATGATATAAGCGTCATTGAACATATATCAGATCGAGTCATTGTGATGTATCTCGGGCGGATTGTCGAAACCGCGCCGATCCAGGCATTTGTCAAGAAACCAAACCATCCCTATACCCAAGCGCTGCTTGAGGGGGTGCCCCGCCTTGAAGTTGGTAAACGTCAGTATGAGCCGATTAGCGGCGAAATTCCGTCGCCCCTGTCACCACCAACGGGGTGTCATTTTCATCCAAGGTGCAAATTTGCAACGCCGCGTTGCAAGACAGAAAAACCGACCTTACGCGAGATTGCGCCACAGCATTTTTCTGCCTGTCATCTGAATGACGCGGGCTAATAAAAATCGCTTAGCCTTATGTTTAGATCAAGCCCTTCGGGACAGATTGTTCGGCCAGTGCCAAAACTGACCGTACCAAAACCGCCGCGCCTCGAGCGATTGAGTCTGCACTAGTAAATTCTTCCGGACAGTGGCTTAAACCGTCTTGGCAGGGGATAAAAATCATCGCTGCCGGCGCAAAGCGCGAGAGATGCGCCGTATCATGACCAGCACCGCTGGAGATCGGCATTGTGCCAAGGCCAAGCCGGGCTGATTGCTCCGCCAAGATCGAGATCAGTTTCCTATCCATTGGCGCGACCGCGGCACCAGCAAGTTTGTCACGGCTGATTTTGCAATTTCTTTTCATGCTTGTCTGTTTGATCAGCTTATCGAGAGCCGCTTCAAACCGTAGCCGTGAACGATCACTAGCAGAGCGCAAATCCAGCGTCATCTCGGCACGTCCAGGAACGATCGCCGCACCATTCGGAAAGATATCAATCTTACCAATGGTCGCGACAAAATGGTGATTATCCTCGGCTGCAATTCTACCAGCAAGGTCACTCACCGCCGTGATAATATCGGCAGCGGCAACAGCGGCATCGCGCCGCCCGTCCATTAACGTCGTGCCGCTATGGCCAGCCTGTCCGGTTACGGTAATACCATAACGGTAAATGCTGGGGATTTCGGTAACGAGACCAATATCGACAGACCGTTCTTGCAAGGTTTTTGCCTGCTCGATATGAAGTTCAAAACAACCTAATATCTGATCCGCATCACCGCGCACACCGTCACTAGGTTTGCCGCTGCCGCCAATGCGCGCAATTTCAACGCCCAAACAGCGGCCATCTTGATCCGTTCGCCCCAGCATTTCAGCCGTGACCAAACCGGCCATATGACGGCTACCGAGGCAAGACGTGCCCCAGACATTCAGCTCTTCACCAAGAAAATCGACTATTTCCAGATCAAACGGTAGTGTAATGTCATGCTCGTTCAGATAATACACGATTTCCAGCGCAGCCAAAACACCAGCAATACCGTCGAACCGGCCACCGGCTGGCACCGTATCAATATGCGAACCAATGATCAGCTTTCTCCGCGGTTCTGCCCCATTGCCAGCGCGTATACCGATCAAACTGCCGCCAGCATCAATGTTGCAGACCAGCCCAGCCGCCTTGAATTGACCCTCAAGCCAGCGCCGCCCAGCATCAAATTCCGGGCTGAACACCAGCCGTGTATAAGGCCGGTCAGGTTCAGTCATTGCCGCCAGTTGATCGACCCCCGCCGCAATACGATCAGGCTTTGCATAGGTTACATAATCATCCATCACGGCTCTATCCTGTTCATGCCTTGCCTAAATTGCGACAACCCCAATTGCAAATATCACGGCTAATCCAAAGACCGTTCATGCCCGCCTTTCAAATAGCTTGAAACCGGTGCTTGAGTTTGGCTTGCCTCGCCGTCTATAGTCGAACATGGCATAGGTTTTGGGTCATCAACAAGAGCTTTGGGAGATTGTTATGAAACTGATAAAGGAGCTGGGCGAAGCGCATGATGAGATGATTTCATGGCGGCGCCATTTGCATCAGAATCCCGAGATTGCCTATCAGGAAAAAGACACATCCGACTTTGTCGCGGCCAAGCTGGAAAGCTTTGGTGTCGACGTGCATCGCGGGTTTGGTGGCACTGGCCTTGTTGGCGTTATCAAGGGCAAGAATGATGGCAAATCAATCGGCCTTCGCGCTGATATGGATGCCTTGCCAATGTCTGAGGAAACCAATCTTGCCCATGCCTCACAGCGCCCGGGTGCGATGCACGCTTGTGGTCATGATGGCCATACAACCATGCTGTTGGGGGCGGCACAGCATCTTGCGAAAACACGCAATTTCAACGGCACGGTTCATTGTATTTTCCAACCCGCCGAAGAAGGCGGCAATGCTGGTGCCCGATCAATGATCAATGATGGTCTATTCGAGAAATTTGTAATGGATTCGGTCTGGGGGATGCATAACTGGCCGGGGCTGGAGGTTGGCCGCGCGGTTGCGCATTGCGGTCCGGCAATGGCTGGTGCCGACATTTTTGTGCTGACCATCACCGGCGATGGTGGCCATGCCGCGATGCCACATCTGACGCATGACCCGATTGTCGCCGCTGGTATCTGCATAACGGCATTACAAACTCTGATATCGCGCCGGCTCGACCCTTTTGATCAGGCAGTGATTTCACTGACCAGGCTGGATGCCGGAAGCGCCTATAATGTAATTCCCGGCAGCGCCACAATTGGCGGCACCCTTCGGACGATGAACGCGGCAACCCGTGAGCGGATGATTGCCGATATTGAAAATGTTGCGCGTAATGCCGTGGCAACGCTTGGCTGTGACGTTTCGATGGAGTTAAGACCGGGCTATCCACCAACGGTGAATCATGAGGCTGATGCGCTTTATGTGCGTGATATTATCACCGATATGCTGGGCCCTGACGGTCTTGAAACCGGCATGACCCCGGTAATGGGCGCCGAGGATTTTTCATTTATGCTGGCACAAAAGCCCGGCGCCTACGTCTGGCTTGGCGCCGGTCTTGATAGTTTCAATCTGCATAGTCCGCATTTCGATTTTAACGATGATCTGCTGCCAATTGGTGCCAGTCTCTGGGTACATCTTGCCGAACAGAAGCTCGCCTAACAAAAATCAGCCACACAAATTCGCGATGCCTATTCAGGTCGCGGTAAAATCGGCGGTTTGACATCCTGCGGAATCGGGCATTGATACGGCGTTCTCGCCTGACGTTCATCATGCACAGTGCGGGCTGCGGCTAGAACATCGGGGGCTTGCATCAGGGCTGTTGCCGTTGACGCCATCACCTTTGCCGCATGAACCATGCCTTTATGCGCGGCTGGCATTTTTCCTTGGGCGACGGTTTGCCATGTATGGAACGGGGTTCCAACTGCACAGGTTGCCACCCGCGCCTGAACCGTTGGAACCACCCAGCTGACATCACCAACATCAGTTGATCCTTCACCGCCGCTGTTTGACCGATCAAGGGGTGCCACAAAATCGCACATCGCCAGATCAGGGGGCGTCTCGCGGCCGATGCGCTGAAAACTGGCCGCAATATCCGCACTTGTTAGGCTTTTACGAATTTCATTGGCAAATTTATCATCTTCGCTATCGAATGGCACTGGCCCAAGCTTGTCAAATTCGCGCTGCATCATCTCTTCTAGCGGGCGATTGCCAACCAGATTAGACACCCCTGAATAGACCTTGGCCTCGACCGTTGTACCGGTCATCAGCGCCGCACCATCAGCAATTTTACGAACCCGCGCAACCAGATCACGCAATGTTTCAAGATCACCTGCGCGAACCAGCTGGCGAACCGTTGCCTTTGCCTGAACAACATTGGGCGCGGCGCCGCCAACATCAAGATAGGCGTAATGCACCCGGGCCGAATCCGGCATATGCTCACGCATATAATTAACCCCGATATTCATCAACTCGCAGGCATCAAGCGCACTGCGACCAAGATGCGGTGCCGCGGCGGCATGTGCCGCCTTGCCGTGGAAGGTGAAGTCTATCCGTGAATTTGCCAGCGAATGACCATGCTGTACCGCATTAAAGGTTGAGGGGTGCCAAGAAATCGCAGCCGCAACATCATCAAATAATCCATCACGCGCCATATAGGCTTTGGCCGCACCACCTTCTTCGGCAGGACAACCATAATAGCGAACCCGCGCTTTGATATTATTTTCGGCAAGCCAGTCCTTAACCGCGGTTGCCGCCAATAGAGCCGCTGCCCCCAAAAGATTGTGACCACAGCCATGACCATTGCCGCCAGTCTCTACTGGACTATGTTCGGCGACACCGGGCTGCTGACTTAATCCGGGCAATGCATCAAATTCACCAAGAATTGCAATGATGGGGCCTTCGGTTCCGGCCTCGCCCATCACCGCGGTTGGCATGCCGCAAATGCCCTCTGTAACAGTAAACCCCTCTGCCTGCAGCGCCGCCACATGTTCGGCCACTGATGCATATTCATTGTAAAGCGTTTCAGGTGTCTCAAAAACACGGTCAGAAAGAGCGATAAAATCTGCTTTCTTCGCATCGACAAAATTCCAAATTTGCTCTTCGTTTAGCATGATGAATTTCCCCTTATTTTGGCGTCATCCAGCCAATGTGGCATCGGCAGTCAACAGCATAAATTAAATGGTAAAATTATCCCGCTGACAAACCCTAAAACAACTGGGAGGTACGATTTTTTAGCAATAGATACGGTAATAAATGACCGCTCGTTTGACTGGCCCTTTGATCGGCCATTTGACCGCAAAACCGCGGTCAGAGGTTGCATATTGCAGACACGCCAAACCGGTACCTGTTTGCAAGATAATCCAACAAGCCTTTCGGTGACGCAGATGAATGGGTTGTCACGCCGTGCCTAGGCGTGCCACCACCGCTGTTAATAGCCGATTGCACACCCATCTTTGCGCGGATCAGACCCGGCATGAAGCAGGTTGGTTTCCCAATCAATAAAGATCGCCTGTGATCCGCCAATCGGCTTTACCGCTGGCTGGATATTATGACCAAGCGCCCGTAAACCGTCACGCAACTCATCACTGATCGGCTCTTCAACTTCGACGACATCACTGAACGGGTCCGGCATAAAGCGCGGCATATCCTGCGCCTCTTGAATATCCATGCCATAATCAAACAGGCGGGTCAGAAACTGCATATGTCCAAAGGCCTGATATTCGCCGCCCATCACACCAAATGACATAACAGTCTTGCCATCTTTGGTCGCCATGCCCGGGATAATCGTATGAAGTGGCCGCTTGCCGGGCTCGATACAGTTCGGATGGCCGGGCTTTACAACAAATCCCTGACCGCGGTTTTGCAGAATAATGCCAGATTTTGGCGCAACATACCCAGCCCCGAAATTATGAAACACCGTGTTGATCAGGCTGCACGCGTTACGATCCTTATCAATGACCGAAATATAGACTGTGCTTTTGTGCCTCGGCAGCGTGGTTTCCGGCAAATCTTTAAGCGCCTTTTCCGGGTTAATCTGCGCCCGGATCGCCGCCGCATGTTCGGCGCTTAACAAATCATCAACTGGCACCTCGGCAAATGCGGGATCAGCCAGATAAAGCGAGCGATCGCGGTAAGCAAGACGCCCCGCTTCGATCTCATGGTGGATTCGCTCAAGCGAAATAGGATGATCACCAAACTTGTCAACTTCGGACATGATGTTCAGCAGCAATAGCGCAATGACCCCCTGACCATTTGGCGGACATTCCCAAATATCATAGCCTCTGAAATTGGTTTTGATCGGGGTCACATATTCAGCAATGGCCGCATCAAAATCAGCCGCGCAATGCACGCCGCCAAGAGATTGCAATTTGCCAAGAATATCCTCGGCAACCCAGCCCTTGTAAAATCCGTCACGTCCATTTTTGGCAATTTCTTCTAATGCCTTTGCCAGATTCGGATTTGCAAACCGGTCACCCATTTTATAATTTTCACCATCGCGAAGATAAAGCGCGCTGCAATCAGGATCTCCTTTGATCAGCTTAGCACTGGCCTTGAAATCAGCCGCAACGCGCGAACCAATGGCAAATCCATCGCGCGCATATTTAATCGCCGGCTGCAACAGATCGCCAAGCGGAGTTGACCCGTAATCACGATTTAGCTGAACCCAAGCATCGACCGCAGTTGGCACGGTAACCGCATGAGGTGATTGCTGTGGAATTTCATGGATGCCCTGACTGATCAGCCATTCGGCGCTTAGCCCTGATGGGGCACGGCCAGATCCGTTCATCGCAATTACCTTGTCACTACCACCTTGCGAATAAAGACAAAAGCAATCACCGCCAATGCCGGTTGACTCAGGCTCGACAACGGCCTGAACTGCGCAGGCAGCAAGCGCTGCATCCATTGCATTGCCGCCATTTTGCAAAACATTAACTGCGGCTTGTGTTGACAGCGGATGTGATGTGCTTGCCATACCTTCAGGGGCAAGAACCGGTGACCGGCCCGGACGTTGTAAGCTGCGCATAAGAGATCCCTCTGACTGGATTGAAGATAATGACGTGAGCGTAAAATTAGCTATGGGTTAAGACATAACGCAAGTTGGACAATCCTCGCAACCTAATCTTCTAGGCACATAGATACTGTCAACCGCTTATGTCAGATGCTGGCAAGCGGCGGTTTTCCAAGCACAAGGTCGGCGCCCTTTTCGGCAATCATCAAAACGCCTGCATTCAGATTTGCCGACAGCATTGTTGGCATGATCGAGGCATCAATAACGCGCAGGTTTTGTATCCCATGAACCCGTAATTGGTCATCAACAACAGCCGTTGGATCTGTTGCAGGTGCCATTCGGCAAGTGCCCATCAGATGATAAACCGTCGTGCTACGCTGGCGGGCAACATCCAGCAATTCATCGTCGCTTTGGACATGCGCGCCCGGATAACCCTCATAATCAAAATAAGGCGCAAGCGGTGTTGTGTTCATCAGCCGGCGGCTCAGCTTTATTCCGGCAAGAAGCACCCGCCGGTCTTCTTCATGCGCCAGATAATTCGGCTGAATTAGCGGCTTGTCGAACGGGTCACTGGTTTTTGCCCGCACATAACCGAGACTTTCGGGGCGTTGCTGCCAGGTTGCAAGGGTAAATCCAGGCTCATCTTCAAGCCATGCCTGCAACCCTTCTCTATAACTAGCAGGGGTAAAGCTAACCTGAAGATCGGCGTTGCGCACTGTCTCATCAGAGTGCCAGAAACAATATACAAGCGTTGGCCCCAGCTCGAGAATCGAGCGCCGCCCCAAGAAATATTTGGCAATTTCACCAACCAGTTTTGGCCCACGGGCAAGCTCGTTAATTGTCCTAACATTCTTTGCCCGTGCGGTCAGGCGTGTCCCGTAATGATCACGCAGATTTTCGCCAACACCGGGCAGATCATGCTTTACCTCAATACCAAGACCCTGCAGCAGCCCCGCCGGGCCAATTCCCGATAATTGCAGCAATTGAGGTGAATTGATGGTGCCGCCTGCGACAATAACTTCACGCGCCGCATACACGTCTTGCAGGTGGCCGTTCACACCGCCACGACGAAAGGAAACGCCGGTGGCGCGTTTGCCATCAAGGTGGATTTTCGTCGCATGGGCGTTGGTGATGATGCGAAGATTTGCGCGTTTGCGCGCCGGTTTCAGAAATGCGCGCGCGGCGCTCATCCTCAATTTACCCGTTGAGGTGCGCTGAACATAGGACGTGCCTTCTTGATAGGCACCATTATAATCGGGGTTGCGCGGAATGCCGATGCTTTCAGCACCCTCGATAAAGGCCTCACAAAGCGGATCACGCCACGCCAGATTGGTGATGGTCATTTCACCATTTTGGCCACGATAGCTGGCATCAACACTATCTTCATGCCGCTCATAACGACGAAAATAAGGAAGCACATCATCATATGACCAGCCGCGATTGCCCTTTTGCGCCCAGACGTCAAAATCCATTTTCTGACCACGATTAAAAATCAGCCCATTGATCGAGCTTGATCCACCAAGCACCTTGCCCCGTGGCATCGGAATGGTACGGCCATTTGTGCCGGCGCTCGCTTCGCTCTGATACATCCAATTAACCGAAGGATTGACCAGCGTTTTGATAAAGCCTGCTGGAATATGGATCATCGGATTCCAGTCCGGCGGGCCAGCCTCAAGCAGACAAACCGAATAGGTGCCACACGCAGTAAGTCGATTGGCCAGAACACATCCAGCGGTGCCCGCACCAACAATCACATAATCAAACTGGTCTGCCATCTTTTGTCTCTTAGCCTCTAAAATTCTTTAGCCATCGCCAACCATATTGGCCAATCTAGAGTGACTTGCCAAATAAATCCTTAGGCCAAATAAATCCTTAGGCCAAATAAATCCTTAGGCCAAATAAATCCTTAGGCCAAATAAACCTAAAGACCAAATAAATCTAAAGACCAAGCAAGTTTGAAAATCACCATAAGCACTTGTTGGATAGACGGGTCTGGCGCGATAACAAAAATCACGCTGTTACAAGAACATCTTTTTCCCGGCACAATTTCTGTGGTTAACTAAACCTGATAGATATATCGGTTGCCATGGTGGCCAAAGGGTGTTTTATGGACGAGATACAGCTGCGCGATTGCTATCAAAAGCGTCACGGCCCGGCCTATATGACCGGGACGCAGGCACTGGTTCGGCTGCTTCTCGAACAGGCGCGTCTTGACCGCGAACAGGGCATCAACAGCCGTGGTCTGGTTAGCGGTTATCCGGGATCACCCCTTGGCGGGCTTGATCTTGAATTAAACCGCAATCTTGATCTTCTCGCCGCTGAAGGAGTGGTTTTCCAACCTGCAATCAATGAAGAGCTGGCAGCAACTGCAATCTGGGGCGCACAGCATATTCATCTTTATGACCAGCCAGACATTGATGGCGTGTTTGGCCTTTGGTATGGCAAGGGCCCGGGGCTGGATCGTGCGCTAGACGCCATCCGCCATGCCAATATGGGAGGGGTTTCCAAATTTGGCGGAATGGTGCTGGCGGTTGGCGATGATGCCACCGGCAAATCATCGACACTTGCCTATCAGTCGGAACAGACCCTGATTGCCGCAGGTGTTCCCTTTTTCTATCCGCGCTCACTGCATGATATTATTCCAATGGGGCTTATGGCTTTTGCCTTATCACGGCAGGCGGGGTGTTGTGTTGGCATGAAGATCGTTGTCGATACCGCCGATACCAGCGGCATTGTTGACCTTGATAATATTCACCCCGACATCATCGCGGGCAATGAAAACGGCCCGGTTCATATCGGCCGGCATGACCCGGCATTATTGCGCGAAGACCGGCTGTTTAATTTGCGGCTTCCCGCAGTGCGCGCCTTTCAACATACCCAGCAGATTAACGCGCCAATCCTGCCACAACCGGCCAATGGCAAGCTTGGAATTATCGCTGTTGGCAAAGCCCTTTATGAAGTGAATGACGCGCTGATTAGTCTTGGTATCAAAGATCGGGTAGCGGCAGGCATTGGGCTTTTTTCTGTCGTGATGCCATGGCCGGTTAATGCCGATGGCCTTGCCGATTTTGCCAAGAATTATGACGAAGTGATGGTGGTCGAAGAAAAGCGGCCAATCGTCGAAGAACAACTAGCCCGTGCCGTTGTCAATTTACCAGCGCGCGCTGTCATCACCGGTAAAATGGCGCCTGACGGATCGCCGCTTTTGCCAGAAACTGGCGAGATAACCCACGCGATTTTAATGACGGCAATTACCAAGCGTGCCAACGCACATGATATTGCGATACGCGCTGTTCCAGCCGTAATCACCGCACAGACGCTGCCGCATATTGCCAACCGCACCCCATGGTATTGCGCGGGGTGCCCGCATAATTCCAGCACAAAACTTCCCGATGGGGAAATTGTCGGGATGGGTATCGGCTGTCACTCGATCAGCGGGTTTCTGACGCCTGACGAGATTACTAATTTCACCCAGATGGGCGGTGAAGGTGCTTTCTGGATTGGCCGTGCGCCATTTTCCAGCCAAACACATAGTTTCCAGAATATTGGCGATGGTACCTATGCGCATTCGGGCTATCTTGGTATTCGCGCGGCGGTTGCTGCCGGGGTCAATATGACCTTCAAGATACTCTATAATGGTGCAGTTGCCATGACCGGCGGCCAGTCTATTGAGGGCGGCCAAACACCATGGGTTATGTCGCGCCAGCTCGCGGCTGAAGGCATCGTCAAGATTGCGATTGTCAGCGATGCACCAGAAACCCTGATGGCCGGAGCCAAATGGGCAAGCAATTGCCAATTTTATCACCGCGACGATATTGTCAAGCTGCAGCAGGAACTGAAATCTATCACCGGCGTCACGGCAATCATCTATGTGCAGGATTGCGCCACCGAATTACGCCGCAAACGAAAACGCGGGCTGATTGCCGATAAGCCTGAAACCATCGTGATTAATGAAGCGGTTTGCGAAGGGTGTGGCGATTGCGCCGTTAAATCAAATTGTGTAGCGGTCAAACCGGTTATGCGCCCCGAAGGCGAAAAACGCATGATTGATCAAAGCCTGTGCAATAAGGATATGTCCTGCCTCACCGGATTTTGCCCCAGCTTTGTGACGCTGAAAGGCGGAAACACGGCATCCAAAGCCCCGCCTGCCACACGGCCAGCATTTCCTGCTGACATTAAATTGCCAGCCCCGACACCGGTGCGCGATGGTATCTTTAATATTTTTGTTGCTGGTATTGGCGGTACCGGCGTTTCAACATTGGCGGGTATTCTGATTATGGCGGCGCGCGTCGACGGCATTGCCGGAACCGCAGTTAATCAAACTGGCCTATCGCAGAAAAATGGCGGCGTGACCAGCCAGATCAGGCTTGCCAAGGGCGCATCTCTTGCCGGACATATGGTGCGGCTACCAACGCATGAGGCCGATTTACTGATTGGCTGTGATGCGGTGGTAGCTGCAAATGATATGGTTCTTGGCCTGCTGAACAAAACCACAAGCAGCGCCATCATCAATGACAATATCGATCCGGTTGGCGTTGCCGGTGTCGGCATCGGCAGTGTCGTGGATATGCCGGTTGTTATGACCCGCCTTGGGGCGGCGATGGATAAGGCGCGTATCACAAGATTTGCCATTTCATCACTGGCTAACCAGATTTTAGGAAGCACCACTTCAAGCACCATCATCATGCTTGGCTGGGCAGTTCAAAAAGGTTTGATTCCCATTGGCGTTGAGGCAGTTGAGGCAGCATTACGGCTTAATGGCACATCAGTTGATGATAATCTTGCCGCTTTAAAATGGGGCCGATTACTGGCTCATGCACCCGATCAGCTATTGGCCTTGCTAGCTGCCAAGGCCGCGCCGAAAAATCAGGATCTATTGCACGACCCAGCCGCGGCGATTGCGTATTTTGCCGCGCAATTAACAGCCTATCAAAACACCGCCTATGCAGCCCGTTTCACAACTGAGATAAATCGCTTTATCGACCGGTTAACCGCCGCCAAGGTTCCAACAGATGCAATTGGCATCAGCGCCGCTAGGGTGCTATTCCGTGCCATGGCAATCAAGGATGAATACGAGGTTGCACGCCAATTAACCAATGCCGATTTCACCGCGAAGATAAACGCGATTGGCGGCAAAGATATAGCGGTTCATTACCATCTTGCCCCGCCTTTGCTTAGCTGGCGAAAAGGCCGCGATGGAACCCCCCGCAAAATTCGCTTTGGGCCTTGGCTGACGCCGGTTTTAACGATGATTGCGCGCCTGTCTTGGCTCCGTGATAGCTGGATTGATCCGTTCGGCTTCAGTGCTGAGCGACAAAGCGAGCGGGCCCACCGTGAAACGGTAATCAACTGGCTAGACCAGCTTGGCACCAATGCATCATCGCGCCAATATGAGCAGATTGAGACGGCGCTTGAGCTCATGCTGAAGATACGCGGCTATGGTCATGTAAAAGCCGCAAACATGACCCGGTACGAGCAAGAGATTAGCGCCATTATATCAGGGCTATCAACACAGCCACCCACATTGGATATGGCCGCAGAATAGACGGTTTTGGCCGTTAGATATAGTTTGAAATCTCGATGAGGTTATCGTCAGGATCGCGGATATAAACCGATAAAAGTGGCCCATTGGCGCCGGTTTTACGAACCGGACCATCCTCAATTTCGACGCCATGATTGGCAAGATGCTGCTGCCAGTCGCCAAGCGGCTGATCGGTGATGAAACAAAGATCGACACTGCCGGCGACCGGGTTTTTGGCATGAGGAATATAAGGGGATGATGCATTGTGAAGGTTTATTTTCTGGTTCCCAAAATGCAATGACTGGCGCACAGGCCCTCCAGTTGGTGGCTGAAATTCACTATGCTCCATACCCATGATTTCAGTATAGAATGCCACCGTCGCAGCAACATCGGCCGCCTGCATAACAATATGGTCAATCGACTGAATTTTCAGCGTTTCCATTTTATATTCCCTTAGATTTAAACAGTGGGAGACTCTGCCCTCACAGAACATTGAACAAGAGACATGAGTGATGCGTTAATGCCGGGCGTGATCACCTACCGACCAATCGACGAATATTTGAAGCCGGCGCGCTGCATTGCCTCTGGTTCGTAAACATTACGTAAATCAACAATGACGCGCCCGATCATCGTCGCCGCAAAATGTGCCGCAGTAAGAGCACGAAATTCATTCCACTCAGTAACCAATACCGCACAGGCAGCACCGGTCAGACAATCAGTTGCGCTTTCGCAAAATGTGACGACAGGCGGCAAAAGTGGCCGCGCCTCATCCATCGCCTTTGGATCATAAAGGCGCAAATTTGCACCAGCTTTGACTAAGGCGTGGATGATGTCCAATGACGGACTGTCGCGCATATCATCGGTTTCCGGTTTGAAGGCAAGCCCCAGAATGGCGATTTGGGCACCAGCAACCGACCCGCCCATCGCGATAATCACACGCTCTGCCATCGCCATTTTGCGCGCCTGATTGAACGCGACAACCGCATCAACAATGCTGACGTCACTGCCATGTTTTTCAGCAGTTTTAACAAGCGCTATCGTATCTTTTGGAAAGCAGGATCCACCATAGCCAGGCCCCGGATGCAAAAATTTATTGCCAATCCGCTTATCAAGACCCATGCCTTTAGCGACATCATGCACATCAGCGCCAACCATTTCACAAAGATCAGCCATCTGGTTGATATAGGAAATCTTCACCGCCAAAAACGCGTTGCTGGCATATTTGATCAGCTCTGACGTTTCTAGGTTGGTGAAAAGAATTGGCGTCTCAATCAAAAATAATGGCCGATATAATGCCCGCATCACATCGCGCGCCGCGTCAGTTTCGGCGCCAACAACAACACGGTCAGGCCGCATAAAGTCGGAAATTGCCGCACCTTCGCGCAGAAACTCAGGGTTTGACACAACATCAAATTGTGCATCAGGGTTAACCCTAGCAACGATTGACTCGACTTCGCGGCCAGTGCCCACCGGAACGGTCGATTTCGTCACAACAACCGTATATCCAGATAGATGCGGGGCGATTTCTTCAGCAACAGCATAAACAAATGATAAATCAGCATGACCATCACCGCGCCGTGTTGGAGTGCCGACCGCGATAAAGACCGCGTCAGCTGCCGCCACCGCTGCCGCCAGATCTAGCGCAAAATGCAGCCTGCCCGCGGCGACGTTACGCGCCACCAAATCTGCCAGACCCGGCTCATAGATCGGCATTTCACCCTGATTGATTTTCTGGATTTTGGCCGGATCCTTGTCGATACAAGTTACGTCAAAACCGAATTCGGAGAAACACGCCCCCGAAACAAGCCCGACATATCCGGTGCCAATAACTGCAATTTTCACGGCGCTGTTTCCCTGACCATTCCAAGGTTTGATAACAGGCGGGTAAAATTTGTTCAATGCCAGAGTGTAATTACCAGAAAAAATTGATAACCGATTAGAGTTTTGGGCTGTTTTGTGGCAAATTTATTAACCGAGCGACTTGACCTATTTCTTGACCAAAGAGTAAGCCTTTCAAAAATGGCGGCAACGCGGCTGCTAATGACGGCAATTTAAGGAATGTACCGCATGATCAAAAAAGCGATTTTTCCAGTTGGCGGGCTTGGTACAAGGTTTCTGCCAGCCACCAAAGCACTGCCAAAGGAAATGCTTCCTGTTGTTGATAAACCGCTGATACAATATGCGGTTGAAGAGGCGGCTGCCGCTGGTATCGAGGAATTTATCTTTGTGACCGGCCGAAACAAGACGGCGATCGAGGATCATTTTGATCACTCATTTGAGCTGGAGGAAACGCTTCTTGCCAAGGGCAAGGCGGCGGCGTTGGATACCGTACGCGGAATGATACACGCGCCGGGGTCAGTTGCTTATGTTCGCCAGCAAGAGCCGGCCGGCCTTGGCCATGCGGTATGGTGCGCCCGTAATCTGGTGCATGATGAGCCCGTTGCCATTTTGCTGGCTGATGACCTTATTCTTGGCAAGAGCTGCATGGCCGAAATGGTTGCATCTTATCAGGGCGGCAACATGATTGCGGTGATGGATGTGCCAAAATCGGAAACAAGTTCTTATGGTATCATCACGCCGGGCAAAGATCACGGCCAGCTGATTGACGTTGCCGGTCTTGTTGAAAAGCCGGATCCAGAAGACGCGCCATCCACCTTGGCTGTCGTTGGTCGATACATAATCGAAGCTGGCGTTTTCTCGCAGCTTGATCGCCAAGAACGCGGCGCTGGTAACGAGGTGCAGCTGACCGACGCGCTTGCCCGTCAAATTGGCAAGGTACCTTTTCACGGCTTACGGTTTTCAGGTGAACGATTTGACTGCGGATCAAAAATCGGTTTCTTGCAAGCGAATATCGCATTTGCAATGTCACGCGATGATCTTGCAGCACCACTTGCGAAATGGCTAAAGGGCCGGATGCCGTCAGGCAAAGGTGAATAACCCGAAAAACGCGGACCATTCTCCCAATTTTTAATCCAGACGTTTTAATAGAGGCCAGTTCATGACTCAGCATGTTTTTCATCCATCTATTTTACGTGCCTATGACATTCGCGGGATTGTCGGGGAAACACTGACACTGGCTGACGCGCACGCCATCGGGCTTGGTTATGCCGCCTGTCTTCGCCATCGTGGCCATGGCAATCATGTTGCGGTCGGGCGTGATGGGCGTTTGTCATCACCGGCGCTGGCAGCCGCCCTTTGTGACGGGCTGGTGGCCGGCGGAGCGCAGGTCAGCGACATCGGCTGCGGCTCAACGCCAATGCTATATTATGCCGGTGTAACGCTAGACGCTGATGCCGCGATCCAAGTCACCGGATCACATAATCCGCCAAGCCATAATGGGTTTAAAATGGTTATGAACGGCGTCGTATTTTTTGGCGATGACATTCAACAACTTGGTGAGATTAGCGCTGCTGGGCCTGCCAAAATGGCTGGCGGCAGTTACGCCGAGGTTGCTGTTTTTGACGATTACATCGACCGGCTTACCGCCGATGCGAACACTGGTGATTTTACGGTTATCTGGGATTGCGGCAATGGCGCGGCCGGGCCATCAACGATCGCTGCTACAAAACGGCTAAACGGTCGTCATAAAGTGCTTTTTGGTGACATTGACGGAACCTTTCCAAACCATCACCCCAATCCTGTTGATCCGGAAACCCTTGCCATCCTCTGCGATGCTGTTGCCGGGGCAGGGGCTGATCTTGGGATCGGCTTTGATGGCGATGGTGACCGAATTGGAATTGTTGACGCAAAAGGCCGGCAAGTGCCAGGCGATTTTCTGACGGCCTTTCTGGCACAGGACATTCTAGAACGCAGTCCAGGAGCGCCGGTTATCCTTGATGTGAAATCATCCGATATGGCGATGGATCTGATTACGCAGGCAGGCGGTGATGCGCAAATTTGGAAAACCGGCCACAGCCATATGAAAACCCGCATGGCGGCACTCACCGCGCCGTTGGCTGGCGAGATGTCGGGGCATATTTTCATCAAAGACGGTTTCTATGGATTTGATGATGCGCTTTATGTCGGGATCCGCGTTTTGTGCCAGATGGCCAAAACCGGACAGAGCATCACTGATTTTATTGATGGGCTGGCGCCCCAGCATGCAACACCTGAATTGCGGATTGACTGCCCGGATGACCAGAAATTTGGTGTTATTGACCGGCTTGCCGCACATATAAAGAGCCAGATTGATGCCAAGAACCTTAGTCTGATAGATGGGGTTAGGGTGCGAACTAATGACGGCTGGTGGCTTGTCCGCGCCTCTAATACCGAGGCCGCGCTGGTCGCGCGTGCCGAAGGAAAAACACCGGTGATTCTCGATAATCTTGTTGGTGATATCGAAGCTGCGTTGGCTGGTGCTGGTCTTCACTGGCGGCGTCCATAACCGCGCCCCGATAGCAGCTTTATTCTCAATAATTGAGTTTTTTGCGCTAGCGATGGCGTAAAAATGTGTGATTCGATGGAATCCCACCTGTTGCAACTTGAAAGACAATGCGAGTTCAGTTAGACAAAGAAAATTTTTTCAACCATTCCCCCCTGCCTGATTTACATCGGGTTGCCTGCTAAAGCGGAGCAAACAATGTCAGACGTTATTACCCGTGGTGGTCTATCCATAGCCAAGGTTCTATATGATTTGGTGAATGATGAAATTCTAGCTGGCACCAACATCGCCCCAGATGTTTTCTGGAACGGGTTTGACCAGGCGGCGCATCAGCTGGCACCAAAAAATCAGGCGCTTATCGAGACACGAGCGCGGCTACAACGCCAGATTGACGACTGGCTAAAAGCCAATAGCGATGGCGGCATTGACGCCGCTGCCTATGAGAAATTTCTCGCCGAAATTGGTTATCTTCATGATGATGCTGGTGATTTTGAGATTGAAACCAGCAATGTTGATCCGGAGATCGCAACCATCGCCGGCCCACAGCTGGTCGTGCCGATCACCAACGCGCGTTATGCCCTAAACGCCGCCAATGCGCGCTGGGGCAGCCTTTATGATGCGCTTTACGGCACTGATGCGATTGACGATGCAGACGGCGCCGGCCGCAATGATGGCTATAATCCGGTCCGCGGTAAAAAAGTGATTTCATTTGCCCGTGATCTTCTTGACCAATCCGCGCCATTGGCAAATGGCAGCTGGCACGATGTAACCGGCCTTAATATTGCCGGTGGGGCGCTCACGATCAGCCAGTCTAGCGCCAGTACGTCGCTGTCGAATGCAGATCAGTTTGTCGGCTATACCGGTAACCCCGAAGCCCCGACAAGCGTCATTGTCGTCAAAAACGGCCTTCATCTTGAAATTATCATCAATGCCAACGGCAGAATTGGCGCTGATGACGCGGCGCATATTAATGATGTGATTGTCGAGGCAGCGCTGACAAGCATCATTGATCTTGAAGATTCAATTGCTGCGGTAGATGCCGAAGATAAGGTGCTGGCCTATCGCAACTGGAACCAGATCATGCGGGGTAGTTTAACCGCAGAATTTGCCAAGAATGGCAAAAGCATGACACGGTCGTTGAACCCCGACAAAAGCTACACCGCACCTGATGGCAGCACCAAAACATTGCGCGGCCGGGCATTAATGCTGGTTCGTAATGTTGGTCACCTGATGACCAATCCGGCGGTGCATCTATCCGGCGGTCAGGAGATTCCCGAAGGCATCCTTGATGCGTTTATTTCGGTTGCCGCCGCATTACCAGATTTTGCCAGCGGCCAGAATTCACCGGCCGGTTCAATCTATGTCGTCAAACCAAAAATGCATGGTCCGGATGAAGTCGCCTTTGCGGTTGAAACCTTTGATATGGTTGAACAGCTTTTGCAGCTGCCAGCCAATAGCATCAAAATCGGTATCATGGACGAAGAACGCCGCACCACGGTAAACCTTAAAGAATGTATCCGTGCTGCAAAATCACGCGTTGCCTTCATTAATACCGGATTTCTTGACCGTACCGGCGATGAAATTCACACCTCGATGTATGCTGGTGCGATGATCCGCAAAGGCGATATGAAAGCCGCAACATGGATTTCAGCTTATGAAGATTGGAATGTTGATGTTGGGCTTGCTTGCGGGTTTTCAGGTAAGGCGCAAATCGGCAAGGGCATGTGGGCCATGCCGGACATGATGGCCGATATGATTGCGCAGAAGAGCGCCCATCCGAACGCTGGTGCAAATTGCGCGTGGGTACCATCGCCAACTGCGGCGACCCTGCACGCATTGCATTATCACGCGGTGGATGTGGCCAAGCGGCAGGCTGAACTGGCGGGTAAGTCACGCGCTAGCCGTTCGGATATTCTGTCCATTCCAGTGGCCAGCCGGCCGAATTGGTCAGCCGAGGATATCCGTGCGGAATTGCGCAATAACGCCCAAGGTATTCTGGGCTATGTTGTGCGCTGGATTGATCAGGGCGTTGGCTGCTCGAAGGTTCCCGACATTCATAATGTTGGCCTGATGGAAGACCGGGCAACCTTGCGGATTTCATCGCAGCATATTGCCAATTGGCTGCATCATGGGATCTGTGACGCCGATCTGGTCATGGATGTGATGAAGGAAATGGCCGCCGTTGTTGACAGCCAAAATGCAGATGATCCGGCTTATGAGCCTATGGATGGCCGGTTTGATCAATCTATCGCCTTTCAGGCGGCGCTTGACCTTGTCTTTAAGGGTATCGAACAGCCATCAGGCTATACCGAGCCTGTTTTGCACGCGCGCCGACTGGAAAAAAAGGCCGAAGCGCACGCCGCATAAAACAGAGACACCAGAAGGAAACAGGGCGGTGATCTAAACCGGATCATGGCCCTGTTTATGCTGTAAAGCCCGTTTTTATTATGGGTTAGACGGATATATGTCTTCGCGCAGTTTTTCCCGAAGCTTGTCGATAAGAACCGGTTTCCCATCCCGTTCAACATGCCAGAAAATCCAGCCATTGCATGATGGTAATCCTTGAAGCTGGGCGCCGAGTGCATGAATTGACCCGCTTTGCTTTTGATCTGTAAACAGGGATCCGTCAGCGCGTACCTTTGCCTGAAACCGTTTTTTGGCGTCAAATAGGTGATCACCCGGTTGCAGCAATCCATGTTCAATCAAATTCCCAAACGGAACTTTGGGTAAAGCCCGGCGCGGCGTTGTTTCCAGTAAATCATCCGAGGCAATCGGCGTCACCGAAGCCAGCCGTGTTTTGGCAATTTTCACATAATTCGCATCTTGCTCGATACCAATAAAATTCCGGTTCAGCCGTTTTGCCACCGCACCGGTCGTTCCCGTGCCAAAAAATGGATCAAGAATCACATCACCGCGCCGCGTCGACGCCAAAATTACGCGCGCCAACAAACTTTCCGGCTTTTGCGTAGGATGCGCTTTTTTACCATCTTCCTTGATCCGCTCATTGCCGGTGCATAATGGCAGTTCCCAATCAGACCGCATCTGCACATCTTCATTCAGCGCCTTCATGGCTTCATAATTAAAGACGTGACGTGATTTTTGCGATTTCGCCGCCCAGATAAGCGTTTCATGTGCATTGGTAAAGCGACGACCACGGAAATTAGGCATCGGGTTTGTTTTGCGCCAGATCACATCATTTAAAACCCAGAAATCGAGATTCTGCAAAATCGTGCCAACACGAAAGATATTGTGATAGCTGCCAATAACCCATATCGCGCCATCCGGCTTTAGCACGCGGCGCGCCTCGGTTAGCCAAGCGGCAGTAAAGGCGTCATAGGCGGCAAAACTGTCAAACTTATCCCACGCATCAGTAACCGCATCGACATGGGTCTGATCCGGACGCGCCAAATCACCCGACAATTGCAAATTATACGGCGGATCAGCAAACACCAGATCAACCGATTGATCGGGAATTTTGCGTAATTTGGCGATACAATCGCCATGTAAAATTTGATTCGCTTTCACCAGACAACGCCCATTTCATTCATTCTATGCCAGCAATTTGCCAGCTCTATTCTTATAAAAGAATCATAGAATCAATATAAGTCAACAGCTTATAGGGCTTTCTTAAAGTCATATCAATATATTGTGTCAGCGATGATCACAACCAAGCCTATCTTGTGATGCCGCCGCGTGACGCTCTGCAGGCAAAACCCGATTTTTTTGAAAAAACCAAAATTCTTGTGCCTGTGTCGCGGATAAATTGTCGCGGGTTAATCGTCGCCCGCATCGAGATAGCGCCGGATCGGCTTAAAACTGCGGCGGTGATACGGGGTAACACCAAATTGCCTAATTCCGGCCTGATGCGCCTTTGTGCCATAGCCCATATTGTTCGCCCAGCCGTAGCCCGGATGCAGCGCATCCAGTGTCTGCATAATCTCGTCACGCGCTGTCTTGGCAATAATCGACGCGGCTGCAATCGACAGTGACCGGCTGTCACCTTTGATTAGCGCGGTTGCTGGCAGCGGCATATCAGGCGGCAACAAATTGCCATCAACCAGCGCATGAACCGGGGCAGATAGACCGGCCTTTACCAGCTTTTCCGTTAATCTTGATGCCGCTATCACCATGCCGGCAAAGGTCGCTTGCAAAATCCCGTTCTGGTCAATTTGCGCAACATCAATCGATATAGTGTGATGGAGATGTGGCGGCGCCATCATCACTGCCGCAAGGCTGGTTCGGCGCGGCGGCTTTATTTTTTTTGAATCATCAATATCAGCTGGTAACTCATCATATGCCGTTGGACAAAGCCAGATCGCCGTTACAGTAACTGGGCCCGCCCAAGGCCCCCGACCAGCCTCGTCAATGCCAATAACCGGCCCGTTAAATTGCTGCTCATGGTCAAGATCAGGCATTACCCACCACGGCGCTGGGTCGGCGATTCGGCAAGCCGCGGCATAATTTCAACAAAGTTGCATGGCCGATGACGAATATCGAGCTGATAGCGAAGGATTTCATCCCATCCATCGCGGCACGCCGATGGCGATCCGGGCAACGCGAACAAATACGTGCCGCCTGCAACGCCAGCCACCGCACGTGATTGCACCGTTGAGGTGCCAATTTTGGCGAAGGATATATAACGGAATAATTCGCCAAAACCCTCAATTTCCTTTTCGAAAATTGCCCGAAATGCCTCGGGCGTACCATCGCGGCCGGTAAGGCCGGTACCGCCCGTCGACACAATCACATCAATCCCGTCATCATCAATCCATTTGCGGAGCTGATCGATAATCGCATCAAAATCATCAGTTACAATGGCGCGGCCAGCCAGATTATGCCCATCATCATTAACCCGCCCGGCCAATAGATCACCAGACCGGTCATCATCAGATTTGCGCGAGTCAGACACGGTTAAAATGGCGATATTTACCGGTACAAACGGGATGGTTTTATCAATCCGCTTATCATGATCCATTGCTCTTGCCTTTCTATCCTTGAAATTGCTCTATCAGGGCGATCCCAAGCGGGTTATTTTAAACGGTCATTTTGCCTTATCAACAGCTTGGCTTGGAACGAACCGGCCGCCATTGCCAGCGGCAAGCCCAGACAAGGCCGGCGAGGTTTCACCAAAACGCTCACGGTAGATGCCAAGATTAGAAATGACATTTTTTACGTAATGGCGGGTTTCGCGCGCTGGCATCGATTCAACAAGCAAAAACGGGTCGTCCTGATGATCGACCTTGCGAAGCCATTTTCGCAAATTGCCCGGCCCGCCATTATACGCCGCAAGTAACCGGACCAATGAGCTTTCAACAAGCGGTTCATCAAGCAGATGCTGGATATAATCCTGCCCTAGTTCAAGATTTAATTTCGGCTCAAATAGCTGATGCTTTTTGCCGCCACGATAGCCACGGTCACGCGCAATAAAGGACGCAGTGGCGGGCATGAGCTGCATCAGACCTGCGGCTTTGGCACTGCTTTTAGCACGCGGATTAAAACCGGATTCCTGCCGCGAAATTGCCCAGACCAAGGCTTCGTCAATATCATAATCGGCGTTGAATTGCGGATGCGGATATAGCGCACCATACCAGCTGACACCGCTGTCCTTGCGGATGATTTCAGCAACCCGAAAGGCGAGACCAGCCATGCCCTGATCATTCGCAAACTGCATCACCCCAAGCCGGTATTGATCGGGCATTTCCATCCAAAGATAACGCAGTTCACGCTCGGCCGCATGAGTCTCGCCAATCTGTAATAAGGCGAATACACGCTTGCCGCCCGGGCGGCTTGCCAGCCAGTCATAAAATCCGGGCTCGATTGCCGGAAGCTCAAACGAGATATTGATCTGCTGGCCTAATGCATGGCGCGCAACAACCCCATAAAAACTGTCGATTTCCCGCGCCGCTACTTCGAGATAGCGCACTGATTCTCTCGGCCGCCCCTGCCGCAACTCGATGCGGTGCGCCCAATAGGCGGCGGCACTGCGCTGCCCCGGGTCCACTTCGGGCAGATTGGCAAGGGAGCGAAAAAACTGACCGGCAAGATCAATCTGACCGCTTCGCCATGCCGCCAAGCCACCGGCCCAATAGGCCAGTTGCGCATGTTCACGCCCGATGGCGATGGCATAGCGGGCTTGGCGAATGGCTTTTGAGTCAACCCCAAAGATAAAATAGGCATGGGCGATTTCACCACGAAGCTGGCCCTCTTCCGCCGCCGTCAGATACCGCTTGTTTCCAGCATCACTGACAATCTCTAATGCGCCTGACGGCCAGCCACGCCGGATCGCCCGACGGATCGACCGCGCAATCGAGGCTGTGCGGGTTGCTGAGGCACGGCCAACCGTGCTTGCCGGAATACGTGGCCGGTATCCATGCGCACCTGCCTGACCATAGCCGTTCAGATAGCCCGGTTTTGGTGGTTTTGGACTACGCGCATCCTTTGGCTTGCGGCGCTTGGCAAGCCAATAGATACGGCTGGCATCGGGGTGGTCATTATAAGCTACAAGCCAGCTGGATAATTCCTTATAGCTTGACCGCCATGCCGTTGGATGAAGATAGCGTTGTGCCAGCAAATGACCCGTTAGAATAGGATCCTTGATCCGCCCCATTTCGCGGATAGCCTGCTTCATATTGCCAGCGTTCTGCAATTCGATAAGGCGCTTATATTGTGCGGTATCAGACGCGCTTAATGGTTCGGGGGGCGGTGATGCCATCGCCGGTGAACCAGCAAGGCTAAACACTATAAGCACAGCAAGACATGGCCCCAAAAAAGGCGACATCATCACCGTCTTAAAAAACCGGCGCAACAGCTGACCTTGATCGCAGATCGCAACCCGAGTTTGGCTATTATTACGGCATTCAGGGAATAAATTGACATTCATCCTACGGCCTTTGCGTTTTGATGCGATTGCTGATCGCCAAAATCAATTAAACCCAAGGGCTAATTGGTACCTTGTGGTCGCGGGCGGATCAACCTGTTTCGTTATCAGACTGCTCAGCCAGCACGCCCTTTCGTGTCGTTCGCCCCAAGACGTTTGGCCAATAGCAGCAAATCTTCAAACGCCAGACGTTTTTGCGCTGGCGAGCGTAACAGATAGGCCGGATGCAAGCTTGCCAAAGCGGGCCGCAATACGCCATCACCAAAATCAATTTCGTGCCAATGTCCGCGCAGCTTCATAATGCCGTCATTACTGCCCAAAACCAGCTTGGCCGCGGCACCGCCAAGCAAAAGCACGATATCCGGCTTGGCCAGTTGAACATGACGAAACAGCCATGGCAACAACATCGCCGTTTCTTCTTCGGTGGGGCTACGATTGCCCGGTGGTCTCCACGGCAAAAGATTGGTGAGATAAGCCGATGCACGATCAAGCCCAATCGTCATTAGCATCTTGTCGAGAAGCTGACCATCAGCCCCAACAAAAGGCACACCCATGCGGTCTTCGTCACGGCCGGGCGCTTCGCCAATAATCATCAACCGCGCCCCCGGATTACCATCGGCAAAACATAGATTGCTGGCAGTGTGCTTTAACGGACACGCATCAAGACCAGCAAGACCAGCTTGTAAATCAGCCAAGCTGGTGATGCCGGAAAGTGTCACCACTACCGCACCCGCACTTGCCTTTAAACCCGCACTGGCCTTTAAAGGGTCGTCACCAGCAGATTTGTGCCCCGCAAGTTTATCCGCAAGTTTATGAGTGTGCGATGCGGCATCGCGCATGGCCGGTTTTACCGCCGTCGATGCGGGCAGGCTATCATTTGCTGCCAAAAGCTGGTCAAGGCGTAATGGCGGCGCATCGGGCACAGGATGATCCAACAAGGCTTCATCAACGCCCATATCCAGTTGCCATGCCAACATCGCAATCAGTTCATTTCGATCATGGATTTGTGCTGGCATATCAGAATCTGTCGAATTTTGGTTGTTTCACCGCGGCAAAAATGCGCAATATTAGTCTTGCATGGGCACTGAATTTTATCAATTGGCTTGAAGCTGAATTGAAGGCTTCTTATGGTAACAGCCGACAGGTAATATCATACTGGACGGTAACATATATCTCGCTGAATTTTGAAACTATGTCGACATAGATGGGAATAAAGATGGAACGCGAAGTGATGGAATTTGATGTTGTGATCGTCGGGGGCGGCCCATCTGGCCTGTCCGCAGCGATCCGACTGAAGCAGCTGGCAAATGAGGCTGGCAAAAACATCGAGGTGTGCCTGATTGAAAAGGGCAGCGAGATTGGCGCCCATATCCTGTCAGGCGCCGTTCTTGAACCGCGCAGCCTAAATGAGCTGATTCCCGATTGGCAAGAACGCGGCGCCCCTCTCGACACACCGGTAACCGCAGATAAATTCATGTTTCTGACCGAGACCGGCAGCTTTCGGATGCCGACACCGCCAAGCATGAATAATCACGGCAATTATATCATCTCGCTTGGGAATTTTTGTCGCTGGCTAGGCGAGCAGGCCGAAGCCTTGGGCGTTGAGATTTATCCGGGCTTTCCGGCAGCCGAGGTGCTGTATGATGATCAGGGCCGGGTCAAAGGGGTTGCAACTGGCGATATGGGGATTGGCAAGGATGGGGTGCCAACCGATCACTATATGCGCGGCATGGAGTTGCACGCCAAACAGACAATTTTTGCTGAAGGCTGCCGCGGACATCTGACCAAAACTCTGTTTGAAAAATTTGATCTGCGTGAGGGCAAAGATCCGCAAACCTTTGCGATTGGCATCAAGGAATTATGGGATATTGACCCTGAAAAGGCCAAGCCCGGTCTGGCCTGGCATTCGGTTGGCTGGCCGCTGGCAAGCGACACTTATGGTGGATCATTCCTTTATCATCTAAACGGTAATCAGGTTGCCGTTGGCTATGTTGTCGGGCTTGATTACAGCAACCCGCATCTATCCCCATTTGAGGAGTTTCAGCGATTTAAAAATCATCCAGCAGTGCGGGATACCTTTGTTGGCGGACGCCGCGTTTCCTATGGCGCGCGCGCATTGAATGAAGGTGGGTTCCAGTCAGTGCCGAAATTGACGTTCCCGGGCGGTTGCCTTGTCGGCTGCACCGCTGGGTTTTTGAATGTGCCAAAAATCAAAGGCACGCATACGGCAATGAAGTCTGGGATGTTGGCCGCAGAAGCCATTTTTGAGGCGCTGGACACCATGCAGGCCGGTGATGAGCCGACAAGCTATGCAAACCGGTTGCAAGATAGCTGGCTATGGGCCGAGCTTTACAAAGTCCGCAACATTCGGCCCGGTTTTGCCAAAGGCCTGTGGCTGGGCCTCGCATATGCTGCGATTGATACTTATCTATTTTTTGGCAAAGCCCCGTGGACATTGCGCCATCATGCTGACCATGAAGGTCTAAAGCTTGCCAGCGAAATGCCAAAGATCGACTATCCAAAACCTGATGGCATTGTCAGTTTTGACCGCAATTCATCGGTGTTTTTGTCCGGGACAAATCATGAGGAGAATCAGCCAGCGCATCTGACCTTAAAAGATGCCTCGATCCCGATCAGCCACAATCTTGCGCTTTATGATGCGCCCGAACAACGCTATTGCCCGGCTGGTGTTTACGAGATTGTCCACAATGACGATGGCAGCAACCCAAGGTTGCAGATCAACGCACAGAATTGTGTGCATTGCAAAACTTGTGATATCAAAGACCCATCACAGAATATCGTGTGGGTCAGCCCCGAAGGTGGAGGCGGGCCTAATTACCCCAATATGTGAGGGTGGATTTGGGTAATCTAGACAAAATGACAGGCCAGAAAAGGCCGCGGCGATATACAGACCATAACCGGCCATGGCTAATGCTTGCCAGTGCCGTTCTGCTGGTCGCCTTTCTGTATACGCCAGCCCAAAAATCATTCGCATCGACAAATTTAAATCAGCGTTTGGAAACCACAGCGGCAAATTATCTTGCGGCACGCCAAGCGTTATATTTTCGTGATGTTGGTGCCTCGGCGACGTTTTACCTCAACGCCTTAAATTCTGATCGGGACAATCCCAACCTGTTGCAACAGGCTTTTTACACCCAGTTTCAGCTTGGGCATATTGATGCCGCCGCAACGCTTGCCCGCGAAATTGAGCTGCAGAATCTGACCACCAGTTTTGCCCGCGAACCGGCGACTGCGCAGGCGATCCTGCAAGAAGATTGGGACGCGGTTCTGGTGCTTGCCGACTCGATTGCGGAAAATCTTGATGCCCAGCCAGTGGCCACCGTGATCAAGGCATGGGCGTTGACTGCCAAGGGGCAGGGCGCCGCCGGATTGTCACATTTGCTGAAAATCGGCAAGGCCGCGGCCGCATCTGGTCAGACCATGCCAGCGATGTACATCATTCAGGCCGCCCGTTTGGCCGAACATCTTGGTGATAAGGCCGAGATGCAGTTTCATACCGAGACATTGTTTGCGCGGCGCGATCTATCATCACAAACCATGCTGCAGCTTGCCAGTCTTTACGCCCGCAACGCCGAATTCGGCAAAATGGATCAGGTGATTGACCGCCTGCCATTGGGCTTTAACCAAAAGCTTGTGCGCGCCCAGCTAATCACCCAAAAGGAAGCGCCAAAAATAAGCAGCCATATTGCAGCTGGAATCATTGATGCCAGCTTAATTGACAGGCAATCGCAAGGTGGCAGCATGTTGAATGCACGCCTTGGGCTGGCATTATATCTTGATGATGCGAACGATAGTGCCCGTTTCCTGTTGGCCCAAGCCCTGCAAGAAATGGAACAGCCACAAGCCGCCATCGCCAAGCTTGATGCAATTGATGAGGCCAGTATTTGGGGGCAGCCTGGGTTATTGCTTAGAAGTGATCTGGAACGGCGCAACGATATGTCAGGCGCAATCAGCCAAATGCAGGCAGCCGTTGATGGAGACCGGGGGAACGCGCTTTTGCATAAAGAGCTTGGCGACCTTTATCGAATGGCAAGCCAGTTTGATAAGGCGCGCGATGCCTATCTTGTTGCCATTGATCTTGGCTTCGTGTCTGGCGATCTCTTTCGAAACCTTGCCATTTCCTATGAGCAGCTTGAACAGGATGAACTTGCCGAAGCTAGTTTCAAAGCAGCTTTAGAGGAAAATCCAAACGATCCCTTCACCCTGAATTATCTAGGTTATTGGTGGGCCGATGACGGGCGCAATCTTGACGAGGCAATCAAATTAATTGAAAAGGCGGTTCGATTGCGGCCGAGAAGCGGCTTTTTTGTCGACTCGCTGGGATGGGTACATTTCAAGCTTCGCAATTATGATCTGGCAGTTGCCTTTCTCGAGCAGGCAACCATTCTGGAACCAATGGATGCGGTCATTACCGGCCATCTTGGCGACGCTTATTGGGAAGTCGGCCGCCATAGCGAAGCGCGTTTCAAATGGCAATATGCGCTGTCAATTGCCACCGAAGATGACCTAAAAGCCGAATTTACCGCCAAACTTAATCCATGATTTCCGTTCTTGCGCCGGCAAAAATTAACCTTTTCCTGCGCGTTTGTGGCAAGGATGATCGCGGCTATCATCATTTGGACTCGTTGATTGTCTTCACCGAATTTGGCGATCGACTAACATTTGAGCCAGCGGCGGATGATGCGCTGATTGTGACTGGCGAGTTCAGTACAGCCCTAGATAGCGCCGAAATTGTCACCCCTCGATTTAATCGCCAAACACAGGATAATCGCGGCGCTGATAATCTAGTGATGCGCGCCTTGGACGGGTACCGGGAAGCTGGCGGTGTCATTGACGGGCTTGCAATCACGCTGGAAAAAAACATTCCTGTCGGGGCGGGGCTTGGCGGCGGATCGGCCGATGCAGCGGCATTATTGCGAGCAGTAAACGCGCTATCACGGGCGCCGCTGGACAGTTCCGTCCTTTATGACCTTGCCGCCAGCCTCGGCGCTGATGTGCCGGTTTGTCTTGCTGGTGGGTGCCAACGAATTGCCGGAATTGGTGACAGCATGACGCCGTTTACCATGCCGCAAACGGGCGCAATATTGCTTGCAAACCCCCGGATCCCGCTATCAACCAAAGACGTCTTTACCCATTTTGGCGGTCATTACAGCGGTTTTGCCGGATCGCTTGATGGGCTTGATGCTGCCGGTCTTGTTGCGCTTGGTAATGATTTGACACCAGCGGCACTGGCGCTAGTGCCACAGATTAGATCCTGCCTTGAAATAATGGAGGCCGCATCTGGCGTTAAATGCGCTGCGATGTCGGGAAGCGGAGCAAGCTGTTTTGCGCTATTTGAACAAGCCAGCGATGCCAAAACGGCAGCAGCCCAGCTTAAAACCGCTGGATATTGGTCCATTGCAAGCCAGATTTACCAAGTCGATTAAATCATTTAATCAGACGGTTAGGGTACAATCACAGGGTTTAGGGGATTTTAAAGCATATTCGGCAAAGAACGGGCTTGATTGCTTGGAACTTGGTCGCTAAATTGCAGCGTCCAACGGATTGGGGCGTGGCCAAGTGGTAAGGCATCGGTTTTTGGTATCGTGTATCGTAGGTTCGAATCCTACCGCCCCAGCCATCCGTTTTTGCGCATTTCTAGATTTACCCCACCATCGTTGAGATAAAGCCTGCGGCAAGGATCCGCAGCTAGATATTGCGCGGCAATATTGTTTGCAGAAATAATTGGGAGGCATGATATGCGCGCTAGGATCAGCTTGATTAAAGGTGATGGCATCGGCGTTGATGTCAGTAATTCCGCCATGTTCCTTGCCCAAAAAGCCATGAGCAAAGCAGGGCTACCAGCACCAGAAATTATTGAGATTGCCGCCGGTGCGAAATATTATGCCGAAACAGGTGTTGATATAGAGCCAGATGGCGAAAAGCGCGCCGGTGACGCCGATGCGATTTTCCTTGGAGCTATCGGGCTTCCTTCGGTCCGGCACGCTGATGGTACTGAAATATCACCGCATCTTCGGCTTCGTGACCGGTACCAGCTTTATGCCGGTATCAGGCCAGTCAAAGCCTATCCAAATGCGCCAATGCCACTTGCCGACAAACGTGCTAGCAAGATTGATCTTGTCATTATTCGCGAATCTACCGAAGGTCTGTTTTATTCTGCTGCCGTTCATGGCCGGAGCAAAGTCATTGATAACGCGGTCTGTGACGAGACTTTGCGCATTACCCGTGCGACGACTGAAAAGCTGCATGATTTTGCCTTTCGCTTTGCCAGTAAGCGCAAAGAAAAAGGGCATAAGGGGCAGGTAACTTGTGTTGATAAGGCGAATGTCTTTACCTCGATGGCATTTTTCCGGCAGATTTTTGACGAAGTTAGCGCCCAGTATCCGGATATCAGCAAGGGTTATAATTATGTCGATGCGGCAGCGCTCGATCTTATTCGCCAGCCCTGGGCAGCCGATGTTTTGGTAATGGAAAATATGTTTGGCGATATTTTGTCAGATCTTGCCGGTGGCCTTGTTGGCGGGATGGGCATGGCGGCCTGCGGCGAAATTGGTGACGAGATCGGACTGTTTCAACCCGCACATGGCAGCGCCCCTGATATTATGGGTATGGATAAAGCCAACCCGCTAGCGGCAATTTTAAGCGCCGGATTAATGCTTGATTATCTTGCCGAAAAACTGGATCAACCGGCCTATGACGATGCCGCTATGATCCTTGATGCGGCGATTGAAACCGGCTTTTCGCTAAACCGGTTGCGCCCGATGGAATTTGGCGGCGATATGGGCACCAAAGCGGTGACGTCAGCGATTTCATCACTGATGGATGGCAAGGCGAAATAGCCTCATTCAATCTGACAGCCGATAGCCTTTTTCCGTGGTAAGGACCAAGGGCTCTTTTGTTAGCCGGCTGATTTTCTGGCGCAAACGGTAAATATGCGTTTCAAGCGTGTGCGTGCTGACACCATTTTGAAACCCCCATACCTCGGCTAGAATTTGACTTTTCGTTACATCATTGGGAAATGCCCGATACAGAAATTTCAGGATCGTTGATTCTTTTTCGGTTAGGGCCTGCATCCGGTCAGTGCCAATTTCATGCAGCATTTTATTAGCCGGTACAAAGCTAAGATTGCCAATCTCAAAACGCGCATCGTCCGAGGCTTTGAACTGGCGCAATTGGGTTCGGATACGAGCAATCAACTCGCCAAGACGAAGCGGCTTGGTGATATAATCATTCGCACCAGCCTCTAGCCCGCGGACAATATCATCTTCTGCCCCCTTGGCCGTCAACATCACAATCGGCTTGGCAAACCCGTTCCGCCGCAAACGCTGACAGATATCAATTCCGTTTCCGTCAGGCATCTGAACATCGAGCAGAATTAAATCGGGGTTGGCGTTGGCAAGCACATTATCAAGGTCAGCAACAACCCCAACTTCGAATATTTCGCTAAACCCCTCGACGGCAAGTTGCTGGCGCAAGGTTGCACGCAAATAGGCATCATCATCAACGATTAATAAACGCGACGTAGAAGCGGCTTCTTTCCTGTCGCATGGGGACAACACTTGCATTTTTTATCACAACTCAATAAATCAATGGCTTAATTTACATACGTGCATTAACCAGTTACACCAAGTAATCGTAGCTTATTCTATTCTAGATTGTATATGCCTTAACGAACCGGAGCCGGGATGATGCACGATACCCGTGCAAAAAACGCCTATATGAAGGCCGAACGTGCGAGCGCAGAATTGCGCCGCGGCGGCCATGTGATGCTGCGACTCAATAATGGCGAGGCGGCACTTTTCCGCGGTGCAGAATTTGCCGATGACAGTGACATTACCGCGCTTAGCCGGCTTGCCGGATCCGGCGCCTTGCTCGTGTTGACAGCAAACCGGATACGAAGCCTTGGCAAAGCTCTTCGTCAGGGCTGGCCCGCGGCGACGATTGCGCTTGCGATGCGCGATTACGAACGCGTATTTGACCTTGCATTTGGCCAGACAAGCCTTGAAGCTCTTCGTCAGGGCTGGCCCGCGGCGACGATTGCGCTTGCGATGCGCGATTACGAACGCGTATTTGACCTTGCATTTGGCCAGACAAGCCTTGATGAGCATAATGGCCTTAGCCTTGTTGCCGAGCAGACAGGATCGCTCGCTGATCACGCCACCAGATTATTGCGCAATGCCAAATTGCTGCCTGCTGCGTTATTGGCGCGGCTGCCATTTCGCGATATCTCGGCGCAAGACCGGTTTGCCCAAGAACATAATCTGCTTGTTCTGGAAGCGCGCGATCTGGATGCCTATCATCATCAGGCCGGGGCCATGATGCGGATTGCGGCGCGTGCCAGGGTGCC
>Ga0181597_10000845_pt1 | contig 34741 bp, 22 predicted proteins | sample 041ome_5_FD_148647 | JGI IMG/M metagenome (GOLD analysis project Ga0181597, IMG submission 148647) | Coastal salt marsh microbial communities from the Groves Creek Marsh, Skidaway Island, Georgia - 041403US metaG (spades assembly) | ecosystem: Environmental > Aquatic > Marine > Intertidal zone...
CTGACGACGCGACGCACGACGCGGCGCTATGTTACTATACGCCCGATTCGCCGTACGAACGCCCATGTATACTGACGCCGCGCGATCGCGCGACGCCGCGTTATCCACACACCCGGACGAGACGAGACGCGCGCGACGCCGACGCGCGCGACGCACGACGCGCGAAGGCGCGACGCGCGACGCTCGACGCGATGGCGCTCGGCGCGGCGATCGCGACGCGCGCGGACGCCGTCGCGACGGCGCGCGCGAAGGGGCGAACGCGCGCGAACGCGACGGAAACGCGATGGATGCGAAAAGTGCGAAAAGGCGCGACGACGGGGACGCGACGACGCGACGACGGGCGACGGGAGCGGGCGATGACGCGCGCGGTGACGGACGACGCGCGAGGGAGCGCGACGGAGGAACTGCGAACGCGGTTGGAGGGGCTGGAGACGACGCTGCGAGCGATGCTGGCGCCGAGCGAGGACGGGGGGGCGCCGAGAGCGGCGGACGTGCGCGCGCTGCGGGGGGAGATAACGGCGCTGAAGAGCGAGATACGGGCGCGAGAGGCGTTCGGGGGGGTGCAGGGGGTGGTGCCGAAGAAGATGGAGGTGGTCATGGCGCCGAGCGCGAGCGCGGCGGAGGGCGACGAGGAGGCTGAGATGGAGCGGGAATTGCGGCGACTGGAGGCGGAGCGGCAGTCTTTGATGGCGTTTCGAGCGCTCGAGGAGGAGAACAGACAGTTGAGGGAGAAGCGAGAGAAGGCTGCGGCTCGAAAGGCGATTGAGCAACGAGAGCTCGAGGCGCGCGCCGCCGCCGAGGCTGAAAGCGAAGCTCACGCGGCGATGGAAGCTAAAAGAGCCGCCAAGGCTGAGGCCGCCGAAGAGGAGCGGCGTCTCGCGGAAGCCAAGGCAAAAGAAGACGCAAAAGCAAAGAAAACTGCGCCGAAATTTGTCGCCAAAACACCAGAGGAGAAAGCCGCGGCGTTGGAGAAGTTGAAAGCAGACACGCGAGCCAGAGTGAGAGCGCAGGTGGATGCCAAGATGGCAAAGATAAGAGCAGATGCAGAGGCGAGAGCGAAGGCACGAGATCCGCAGAAGCCAGCATGCGAGCCCGTCGTCTCCGAAGTTGTGGAGACGCCACCCGCTCCCGTTGAGTTTACTGAAGTTGAAGAGCGCGCGACGAGCGGAAAAGATGAAGCGAGCGCCGCTCTCAAAGAGCTTCTCATGCAAGAGAAAAAGTTGCGACAAGAACGCGAAGTATTGGAAGCTAGACTTCGAGCGGCAGAGAAAGCTGAGAAAGCCTTCTTATTGAGCAAGTCTACGACAAAGACTAGCGAAATGGGAACCGTGCAAGTTGAAGAAACTGATGAAGATATCATCGACGTCGCCGTCAACACAGAAGCCGCCGCTCAAGCCGCAACCGCTCAAGCCGAAGCCGAAGCTCAAGCTGCCGCCGCTCAAGCCGAAGCCGAAGCTCAAGCTGCCGCCGCTCAAGCCGAAGCCGAAGCTCAAGCTGCTGCCGCTCAAGCCGAAGCCGAAGCTCAAGCTGCTGCCGCTCAAGCCGAAGCCGAAGCTCAAGCTGCCGCCGCTCAAGCCGAAGCCGAAGCTCAAGCCGCAACCGCTCAAGCCGAAGCCGAAGCTCAAGCTGCTGCCGCTCAAGCCGAAGCTCAAGCTGAAGCTGCCGCCGCTCAAGCCAAAGCCGAAGCTGCTGCCGCTCAAGCCGAAGCTGAAGCTGCCGCCGCTCAAGCCGAAGCTGAAGCTGCCGCCGCTGCTGAGATGGAGGCTAAGGCAAAGGCCGTGGCAGAGGCCGAAGCCAAGGTCAAGGCTGCTGCTCTTGCCGAAGCCAAGCTTCAAGCCCTCGCGGCCGAAGAACTGGCCAAAAGTCAAAAGAACACGGTCTCCACTATCGAACTCGATGAAGAGCTCCGTATGGAACAGGAATTATCCGCTGAGCTGCAAGTCGCGTATGACGAGGCGAAGGAACTTGCGGCGGCGATCCCGATGGCCGCGAAGGACTGGGAAATCGCCACGAATGAAGTATCAGCCAAGTTTTCTGGGATTTCGCGACACTTGGACGGCTCGACACCGAGCGATGCCAACCTCTGGAGTCTTGAACCTGCGGTACCAGTCGTCGGTATGCCCGTCACGGTGCGCTATTGCCCCACCAACAGAGTTCTTCACGGCCAAAATACCATTGTTATGCACTACGGCTCGAATGACTGGACCGGTGCCGAGCAAGTGCGAATGGAAAAGTCTACTGGCGCTGATGATACATTCATCGCGACGGTCGATGTGCCTGCAACTGCCGCTGTGATGGATTTTGTCTTTAGCGACGGCGGTGCCATTTACGACAACGCCGACCGCGCAGATTTCCACGCTCCGGTTCGCAACGCTTCGCAAAAACTCGAGATTGCGCGAATGAGTTCAGTTTTGCAACGATTTCAAGAAATTACGACTGCTCGACACGCAAAAGAGAAGGCTGATAAGATCAAGAAGGACAAGCGAGATAAGGCGAAAGCGGAGGCAAAGGCGAAGGCGCAAGCGGTGACGCTCAAGCAGCAAGAGCATGTACTTTTCACAGAGCCGGGTCAGTTGGAGGCAGGCAAAATCATGAAGCTGTTCTATAATCCCAATAACACGTCGCTCAAAGGGTCTGAGCGCGTGTTTATCGTGGGGAGCTGGAACAGATGGTCGCACGAAAAGACTTTCAAACTCCCCATGACTGAGGTTCTTGTCAAGGGCGAAAAGCGCATGGAAGTTGAGTTGAACATCCCTACCGACGCGTACATGATGGATTTCGTGTTCTCCAACGGAAACCACGAAGGAGCTCACTACGATAACCGTAACAACATGGACTATCACATTCCCGTGATCGGAGGCAAGGATGAAAAAGGTGTCGCCGTGGTGGAGAAGCCGCTTCACGTCGTGAGCGTGAGCGTCGAAATGGCTCCAATCGCCAAGGTTGGTGGCCTTGGTGATGTTGTCACATCACTCGGATTGGCTGTTCAAGCGGAAGGGCACAAAGTTGAAGTCGTTCTTCCGAAATACGACGTCCTCAAGTACGATCTCATCGAAGACTTGAAGGAGGAGGAAGGCTTTCAGTGGGGTGGCTGTTACAACCACGTTTTCAGCGGTACCGTAGAGGGAGTGAAGACTTACTTCATCGATCCAGACAATGGTATGTTCAAGGTTGGCATGATTTACGGTACCGACTACTTGGAGATTCCTTTGACGGATGCCGAGAGATTTGGATACTTTAGTCGAGCAGCTTTGGAATGGATGTTGCAAAGCGGTCGACAGCCCGACATCATTCACTGTCACGATTGGCAAACCGCACCCGTGGCCAAGGTGTACTGGGAAGACTATCACAACTATGGCTTAGGTAACCCTCGAGTGGTGTTCACCATTCACAACCTCGACTTTGGTCAAAGCTTGATCCGCGAGGCGATGGATTACAGTCAAATTGGGACAACGGTGTCGAGATCGTACGCGCAAGAGATTTCAGGTCACGACTCCATCTCTCATCAACTCCAAAAATTCCACGGCGTGGTGAACGGGATCGATCCCGATATCTGGGATCCAGCGAATGACAAGTGCTTACCGGTATCATATGAGATAGACACAGTTGCTGAAGGCAAGGCGGCTTGTCGCGCAGCTTTGTGCTCGAGGAGTAACATTTCAAACAAGAGCGACGTACCGCTCATCGGCGTCGTAACGCGTCTTACGCATCAAAAAGGAATTCATCTGATCAAGCACGCCATTTTCAAAGCGCTCGAGCGAGGTTGTCAGGTCGTGCTGCTTGGAAGCGCCCCGGATCCGAACGTGCAGCGCGAGTTTGAAGACATGGCGAATGCTTTGAAACAGAACCATTTCAACGATGCCGCCTTGCACTTGTACTTTGACGAACCGTTATCGCACCTGATCTACGCTGGTTCCGATATGATTCTCGTGCCGTCGATGTTCGAACCGTGTGGTTTATCTCAGCTCATTGCGATGCGATATGGCACCGTTCCCGTCGTTCGTCGTACGGGCGGTCTCGCGGACACTGTATTTGATTACGATCACGATCACGCCAAGGCTGAATGGGAAGGAATGACACCGAATGGATTTCAGTTCGACGGTACAGAAGCGCACGATATTGACTACGCGTTGAACCGTGCCATTGATCTGTTCTACAACGACAGAGAAAAATTCCACGCCTTGCAAGCAAACTGCATGTCGTGCGATTTCTCATGGAACAGACCCGCGTTGGATTACATTGAGCTGTACCACGCGGCAAGAAAATAGAAAAAAATAAATTCGCATCTTTTTTGTACATCTGCGCTACGCTGACGCTTACTAGGAAAGAACATGTAACGACAAACGCCGTCGGCTATTTCTGCTCTCGCTAACTCGTTCGCCGAAGCTCGCACCCAAACTTTGACCCCGCACAAACATCACACTCTGGTCCACCTTCATTCACGTACGCTAAACAATGCCTCAAACGCGAATCGATCACCTCCGCCATAAGCGGATGCAACCCTATCGGTGCAGAGATTAAATACTTCACCCCAGGGTGCGCCGCCGCCGCCTCGTCCACCAGTCTCGGTATGTCCTCCTGCCAGTGTCGTCCCGGCGACAGAAAAAAAGGCGCCACGACGACCACGTTCGCTCCTCGTTCGACGCACCGCTCGAACGCATCTGCGATCGTCGGTGGTGCGAGCTCCATGTGCGCCGGCTCGACGACGGCGCGTCCCGTCGCCGTCGCGTACAGCGCCGCAAACCGTTCGAGCTGCTCGTTCGACGCCGCGCGGCGCGAGCCGTGATCGACGACGACGACTCCAACGACGTCACTCGCGACGCCGTCGTCGCTCGATGCGCGCGCGAACGCCACGCGCGCGCGCGTGCGACGCGTCAAAGTCGAGCTTGCCGAAAAATGGTGGCGAGGACGAAGGCGTCGCGTTCGCGCGTGCGAGGGTGCCTCGCGCGCGGATACGCGCGCGTCGACGCGTGCGCAACACTCCATCGTCGAGGCGCGCGCGTGGGGCACGTTCGAGGGCGCGAGGTGAAGTGCGGCGGCGTCGCGCTCGCGGACTTTTGGGAAGGCGCGCGCTTGAGTGAGGTGCGAAAGGCATGCGCACCGCCATGGCTTCTTGTTATCAATTCAAATATATTTAGTAAGTTAAGTCGCTCACTCATTCAGTCGCTCGTTCGTCTGCGACGTCAGTTGGGCGCTCCAGGCACGGCGTCCTCTTCGCGCTTGCCCGGAGCCGCGTCTTCGATTTCGTCAAAGTGTTCTGGCATGAGCGCCTCGAACTCGTGCACGGTGGCGATGATGTGATCGGCATGATCGCACGTGATGAGCTCTCCTCCATCTCGAGCGTGCGTACCGACCAGCACGTTCGTCCATCCGACCTCGCGCGCGGTGCGCATATTGCTCACGCTATCGTCCAAAAACAGACAATCGGACGGGTCGTCCACGCCCGCGATTCGCATCGCCGCTTCGTACGCTCGAGGCGAATGTTTCGTTTCCCACCCCACCGCGCGAACGTCTATGATTCCTTCGAATAAATCATCGATTCCTAACTTCTCTAAACACCGCCGCGCGTGCGCCGCGACGGACGCCGTAAATACCCACTTTGGCGTCTTAATCTTCAGCAGCATCGCTCGAAGCTTCTCGTCTCGCTCAATATCCAACGGTATATCGTGCGCGTAGTGTAAAAATTCATCCAAGTGTTCCTGCGTGTCCAGGTACTTCTCCTCCATCAATCCCTTTAGGCACGTGCCGTATTTTTTGTACAGCGCGTACGCGTCGCCGTCTCGCAGACCCAACCTCTGCGTCGTGTACGACTCAATCTTCGCCGTCAGCACGTTGGCCGTGCGCCAATCGTTCTTGTACAGGCAATCGTCGCAGTCGAAGAAGATGACGCGGTGCCGCGCGCCTTCGGTCGTCCGCATCGTCGTCGCGGTTTCGCCATCTTGTGCGTGCGCCGGCGCGGTCGCCGCGCGTCGTTGTGCGCCGCCGTTGTGCGCCGTCGCCGTCGCGTCGCGCGCGCCGTTAGTTCCTTGCATCGCGATCGACGTCGTCGCGTGCGTCGTCGCGCGCATGCGATGGAGCGCCGCGCTGTGACGCGCGGCGACGGCCGACGGCTCGCGACGGCGGCGTCGAGGCGACGACAAACGAACGAATTAAAAATTACAACGACGACGGTTTACTTGATCGGCGACGCCGCCGCTGGTCGCATGAGCTGCGTATCAAACATTTGAACCATCGGCGCGATCTCGTTGATCGCCGCGCGCCACGCATCGGCGGACCGCGCGGCTTCGCGCGCCTTTATGTGATCCTGATAGCAGTCGTATCGCCACAGCTCGACGAATTGGTTCAATTTCCCCACGTCGCTGTATCCCATCCACACCAACTCCCCGCGCCCGTCTCGATCGCTCGCTAATTTCGACGGCAGTCCCTTGGCTAACGCGTCGACGAGCTTCGGGATCGGGTTGTATCCCAACTCGAGCTGATACCGCCGCCACTCGAAGACGCCGTCCGCGCGTCCTCCGTTCCCTTCGCGCGCCCGTCGCAGCACATCGTTCGCCTCCATTCCCGCGCTCGCCGTCGCTTTCGTCGCCTCTAAGAATATCTCGCTCTTTTGTCGTCTCACCATCGGTTTCGACGCTTTCAGGAACGCGGTCCACGTTTCGCTCCGCTTCATCGCGTTTCGCGCGTCGTCTCGCGCGTCGTAATCGTCGTATCGGTACACGTGCGTCACCTCGTGCGCGTCACCGCCGAGCTCCGTGACGAAGAATCCGACGAAACCTTCGTTCGTCACTTTTTTGCGTTCGTTCGCGCTGTCGGCGCACATGGCGAGGTATTCATCCAGTCGCGACGGTTCGATGTCGTACGTGCGCACTTCGTAAATACCGCCGGTTTTCTGCGTCGCCGACGTCGCGAGCGCGCGAAACGCGCCGCGGACGCGCGCGTTCAAGCTCGCGTGCGTCGACGCGCGTCGTAGGGCGGCGCGAAACATGGCGAACGAAAGATGACGCGTTGAAGTGACGTCACCGGAGCGCGCGGGCGACGACGTGGGGGCCTCGAGCGGGCGAGACGCGGGACGATTTGATTTTTCTCCGGTTTCCTGGTTGGTTCTGAATTTCATCGAACGATCGAGACGATCGTTCGCTAGGGGGTAGCTATCGTAGTGTACTCCACGCTCGAACGACGAAGTTGGCTCGCTTCTTCGTCGCGCTCGCTCGAGCGCTTATCAATTTTTTTTGCTCCGACGCGGGAGTCGGCTTTTTTTGTACAAACCACGCACGAATGCGCAGTCATGTGAGCGCGCTGCGCGCACGAATGCGCGCAAGCGGATACTCTGTGTCTTTTTTGTTACTATTCCGTCACTATTCACCACGTCGCCGGTTCGTCCGTGGGCGACGGCGTGGCGATGGAAGCGACGCGCTTGTTCGCGCGCTTTGCTTCAATCTCCGCCCGGTAAGCCTTCTTCTTCTCCAAAATTTCTTCGTCGCGTTCGCGTTTTCTCGTCAATTCCCTTTGTTTCTTTGCCTCGATTTCTTGCATCAATCTCTGCATGCGTTGCTCCTTGGCCTCCTTTTCTCGTTGACGTTTGCGATCGCGTTCCTCCTGCGCTTGCGCTCGGAGAGGATCGTCGATTTGCGAAGTAGCGCCGAGTTGCGCGGCTTCGGCGACGTCGATGACCATAGTCTTCGCCCCTGGACGAGGAATGCCGCCACCGACTCGCGAACGCGCGGCACCGACACTGCCAGATCGACCCGTGTCGCGCAAAAACGAAGCGCCTCCGCTGGCCGTCGGCTTGCGCGACGGCGCAAAGATGTTCGCCTGCGCGCGATTCACTTGCGACGAACCATCGCCCGCGATCGTTGCACCTCGACTTCCCGCACTCATCGGCCGCTTCTTCGGCTCGCGCCGTTCTCTCAGCGTGAAGTGTCCATGCGCCGTCGGCTCTTTCATCGTCAGGTAGGCGTCGGCGCGCGGTCTTCGCGTCATCCCATCCTCCCCCGCGTTCGCAATCGTCTCCTTTATCGCCCGCACGGCGGTATTCACCTAAGTTTACCAAACACCGCGGCGTTCATTCGTCAGTAATCGTTTCCCGCGTCGTTTCCCGCGTCGTTTCCCGCGTCCTTCGCGTTAGGGTTCATTCACACCACGGTGCCTTCCCGAATGAATTCTCGTCGCATTCCCCTCGCTCGCGCATCGCTCGCACACGCACCACCGGCACATCCGTCGCGAATCGGTCGCAATCGAATCTTTCCCCGCTTTCATCCATCGCCCGCGCCATCGCTCGCACCCACTCATCCGCGTCTCCCGCCGCGACGTCCCGCCACGTCGCGATCGCGCGCGCGCTCGTCGCGCGTTTCGACGCCAACATCGCCGCGCACACCGCCCCGCGCCTCGCGAACGGCGTCATGATCGCGAACCGATTTTTCAGCGCGTCGATCATCGCGTCGTCGAGCGCCGTGGCGCATCGCGCGTTCGGCCACGGCTCGGCGAGCGCGCGCTCGAGATCGCGCGCGCGGAGCAGCGTCGTCGACGGGGGCATTCGACGCGACGCCGCGCCGCGCGCGCGATCGGCGGCGTCGGGAAGCGCGCGCGACGCGTTCGCGGATTCGCGCGCGATCGACGACGCGCGCGCGCGGTGACGCCTCCGCGCGCGGAGGTGTGCGGCGCGCGCCGCGCCGTCGCCGCAAACGTTCGAGCGGTCGAACGATGAAATCGCGTCGCGTCGAACCTCGCGGAGTCGATCGACGATATGAAACGAAACTCAAAGCGTCGATCGCATCGCGCATCGATCGATCGATGGATCGACGGCTCAACACCTCGGACGACGACGACGACGAGACACACCTCAGACGACGACGACGACGACGACGAGGGATATCGCGGGATGGCGAGCGATGAGACGATGGACGACGCGCCCAGGGCGTCGGACGAAGCGCGGGAACCGCTGCTGAAACGCGTGGGAGCGAGCGTGGAGGGGACGTCGATGATGAATCACAGGCTGATGAAGAATCCAAAGTTTCGAGCGTTGCTCGTGGAGAGCGTGCGTGGGACGCGACGCGACGCGACGCGACGCGACGCGACGGTGAACTCGCACGCGCGGAGACTGACCTAGGACGCGACGACGACGACGAACGAACAGTTGATGGCGTTGACGACGTTTTCGTTCATGGCGAAACAAACCGAGGGACTGGCGGGGCCGGAGCTGAGCACGCTGAACGACTGCGGTGAAGCGGGGTGTGGATTCACGAAGTTTTATCAATTTAAGGGCGTCGTCGGTGTGTACGCGGGATTCTGGGCGTACACGGTGATCTTGATCGCGATGTACTTGATTCGCAAGGCGCCGCCGCCCGGGACGGAGTTCGCGTCCTACGCGCTGTTCACCGCGGCCATGGCGACGTTCGTCGTCATGTCCATCACCGAGTGCGCGTCCGTGGTATTGAGTTCGGATTATTACGTGTGCAAAAACGCAGATTACAGTTTGGTTTCCCTGATTTTCGCCGCGGCGACCATCGTGCTCAACTGTTTAACGTGCGCCTTCGCGTGGCGACAGTGGGGCGAGTTGAAATTCGTCGGCTTACCGAAGACGTTATCCGCGCTCACCAAGACCTATCCCGGTTGATCGATTCGCCGGCGACGATCATCACCGAACCCATCATCCCTGTAACACCAGTGAAATCCCGCCCTTCCCGCGCGCGCCTCGCGCGCCTCTCGCGTCTCCGTCGCGTCGCTCTCGCGTCTCGACCTCTCGATCTCGATCGAACCTCGATCGCGTCCATCGTCGATCGACGTCGTGACGATTGAATTTCAAACGCGATCGACGCGCGCGCGATCGAGGTTCGATCGCGTTCGCGTCTCCGCACTCGCCGGCGTCGCCATGGATCGCGCGTCGCGGCACGCCCGGCACGAGAGCGGCGGTGCCTGGCTCGCCGACTCCCTCGAACGCTTCGTCGACAGCGAGACGCGCGGCGCGGCGCGCGCGGACGCCCTCGCGCGCGCGCGCGACGACGACGACGCGCGCGTCGGCGGCGCGCGCGATGGGGACTCGGGCGCGCGCGTCTCGACGACCTCGCGCGACGACGCGAGCGCGATCGCGCGCGAGCGCGAGCGGGCGCGCGTGCTGCTGGATTACTTTCAACACCTCGAGCGATTCGACGCGTGGATCGCGGTGTCGAACCTGTGGGAGCGACGCGAACACGCGGGGGTGAGCGACTACCTGTGCGCGAGACTGTATCGAGAGACGTCGGACGAGGCGCTGGAGCGGTACCTGAGCCAGATGGTCACGATGTGGGTGCACGCGGTGGAAAATAAGACGAACGAGCGCGGGAGCGACGCGGGACACCTGGCGAGCTTTGAGAGGATGATGGTGATGACGAGTCGACGATCGCTGCGGCTGGCGACAAAGATATGCTGGTTGCTGGCGGCGGCGGCGGGGGACAGCGCGGAGTCCAAGGCGGTGTTGGATTTTAGGGACGAGTGCGCGAGGGAAGCGGTGAAGAATGGGACGTGGCCGGCGCCGTTTGAGGAGCGGGTGCCGATGGGAGGGGAGAGCGCGGGGACGGAGGCGGCGACGGCGACGACGGAGCGAGGAGGAAGTCCGCCGAGGAACGGGCGGACGGGAGCGCCCGCGGAGTCAACTCCGGAACCCGTGACGCCACCGAGACGAATATTCGGCATGGCGAAGTCGCCGGGGCGAAGATCGAGCGATGGCTTCGATGGGAAGAGGGTGGAGTCGCCGCCCGCCGCGGGAGGTTTCCTCGCCGGCGTCTCGCGAGCGCTCTCCTTTCGGTCTTCTCCCTCCGGTTCGCGAAAAGACTCGGGCAAGAAGAATAGAGAACATCACAAAGACAAAGAGAAGTCACCGGGCAAGACGAAAGATGCGGGATTACGATCACCCTCGGGTGGATTGTCGTCGCTCTTTGGCGTGTGCGGAACGAAGGGGTTACCGGCTGAGGATGGAGCCAAGGCGTTGAATCTTCGAAGGAAAACGTTCGACGCGACGATGAAGCTCACGGATGACTTGTGCGAGCTTTCGTTGAAGCTGTCGAAGGTGTTTCCGCTCGAAAATCGTCAAAGTATCTTGCGTCGAGAGTTGGCGCAGATGAACAAGCGCTTTCGCCACACCGACAAGGGTACCGGAATCTTGTTTCCGATGGGCCACGGCGAGATGGAGCGAGTGATTCGCATACCGTGGGAAGAGGCTGTGCTGTTGAATAGTCGCGAGAAGGCGCCGTACCTCGTCTGTTTAGAAGTCGTGAGCTCCAATCCGACGCAAGAAGAGATGCACAACGCTACATCGTCTGCCGAGTCTTCGGGCCTTCCAACCGTTGAAGATTTCTATCCTGTGGGAGATGATTTCACGATCAACTCGCGCGAACGTATTCGTAGATCGCTAGACAAAGCTTACGGGGACTTACCGACGATAGACGGTGCGGGGACTGATTCATTTAGCACAGAGGACTCTCTCGCGGACGAGCTCGTCAACGTCGTCCTCACGGCGGATGAGCACAGCGAAAGCGTCGTCATGCACGTCGTCGCCACGCAAGGTCACATGGACATTACGCAATCACCGCACCAACGTAAACCATCAGAAATTGGTTTGATTGAGATGGCAGCTCAGGTGAACCGCACATCGTGGGCTCCGGAGAAGGACGCCTTTGACGTCACTTCGCTTCCCACGGCGACTGGAGTGGGCGCAGCGCTCACATCTTCCCCGCACAAGCGCAGCGCGGGTGGATTGGGCGAATTGTGGGCTGACAAGCGCGAGCGTATTCGACACTCATCACCGTATGGAAATCTGCCTGGATGGGGGCTAAAGCCCATCATCATAAAGGCCGGCGATAATTGCAGGCAAGAATTACTGGCGCTGCAACTCGTTCGTACGTTTGCAGAAATCTATCGCACCGCCGGTGTTCGATGCTGGATTCGAGACTTTGACATCTTGACCACGAACACGCACAGTGCGTTGATTGAAGCGGTGACGGATGCGCCGAGCGTGCACGCGTTGAAGTCGCGATCGCAACGCGGCACGACGCTGCGCGAACACTTTGAGCGAAAGTTTGGTGTTGGTACGCCAGAATTCCGCAAGGCGCAGAATAACTTCGTCGAATCACTGGCGGGATATTCCATCCTTACCTACTTGTTGCAAGTAAAGGATCGTCACAACGGCAATATTTTGCTGCACGACGATGGACACTTGATACACATCGACTTCAATTTCATGCTCTCCACGTCTCCCGGCGGCATAAACTTTGAATCGAGCCCGTTCAAGCTCACGAAAGAATACTTGGAAGTCATGGACAGCGATGTTGAAGGCAGCCGTTCGGACGCGTTCGACGCGTACAAGGCTCTGTGCATCCAGGGCTACCTCGCCGTTCGCGAACACGCCGAGCGCATCGTATTGCTCGTCGAAATGATGGGCGCCAGCGGTTGTCCGTGCTTCAACGCCGGACCGAAGGTCATCAAGCAACTCCGAAGACGCTTCAACCTCGCTTTAAGCGAAGAACAGTGTGTGGAAACGGTACTGGGCATGATTTCAGACTCCATCGACGCCTGGAGCACGCGCCAGTACGACTTTTACCAACGCATTCTGAACGGCATCCTTTAAACCGTCGCTCAGCGTACGAACGATTCCATCCCCCCACGTTCGCAAAATCCCGTTGAACCGCGCACGCGGTCGACATGTAATTTTATCTAACTCGCCTCTTTGCAGACGCCCGAATCAGCGCGCCCGAGTCCTCAATTCTTCCTTCACTTTCGCCGCACTCTGCGCCGCGCCGCGATGGTCCAGCTCGCCCTCATCGCCGCTCCCATCGGTGCCGCCACCGCCGTCGCCGTGGCGACTAAAACCTTCTTGAACACGCGTCAAAACTCGCAAAAAGAGCTTCGCCGAGGCGTCGTGGACGAGAACGAGGTGTCGTTCGCGTGCGAGCGCGTCTGCGCGTCCGATCGTTTGATGGCCAAGCTCGGTGGTTTGGGCAAGGCGGAACTCATGCACACGTGCGTGACGACGTGCGGGATGAGCGCGACGGACGCATGCGTCGACGCGTGCGCGCGGGTGGCGTGCACGGCGGGACACGGGGTGCCAGGATGGAATGAGAAGTGTTTGAGACGGTGCGCGAGCGAATGCGCGCGGGGAAGGACGTCCACGCCGTGATTGGGTCGAACGGACGAGCAGAGACGTAAGGGAAGGGAACGAACGATGTGAATTATAGTGTAATGAGGCGAGAGAGTGTACGACGCGCGCGAGGAGGGCAGCAGTGGGCGTGAGTTTAGTTAAACGCGAGACAGCGAATAAGATGTGATTAGTCGCGAGTCGTTGAGAGAATTATTGAATATCAAAAGAATGGCTAATCTACAATCGGTCAGTGTGCGCTACCCGTCGAGCATTTGACACGGTGCATCTCCGTCGTAAAAGTCTTCGGGCTTGACGGCGTGCGTGGCTAACATGGCGGACTCGATCTCCATGACGTCGCCGACGAGCACGAGCGAGTGCAACGGCGCGCCCATGTCCACGCGACGCATCTCCCCGAGCGTGCACGCACGAATCTTTTCATCATCCTGACCGATGCGCGCAACGGCGACACACATGGTGTCCTCACCGTACACGCCCTCTCCCCGACTTTCCTCCACCTCTAACATTTGCTTTGCCGCCGTCGCCGCCGTCATGAATCTCGCCGGCTCGTACTCCTCGATCCCCTTACACAGCGCTCGCACCGTCGGTTCCTTCACTCGAATGTCCAACAAGCACAGTGTATGCGCCCCACTCTTCCGATTGTCTCGAATCAAATCGTAAAAACTGTCTGGCCTCCACGTCTGCGTGAAGAAACAAATTGAAACCGCCTTGCCGAAATTATACAGCGACAACCCGGTGCCCGCCACCGCGTTCATGATGCTCGCGTTATACACCGGTCTGACCGCCACTCCGCGTTCGATCGCTCGCAGCACTAAATCAGAGTGCGTCGTCGCCGCGAACGCATCACCGACGACGCAGAACGCGACGTCTTCGCTCAACGCTTCGTCCAGCACCGCGTCGACGCCCTGCTCGACGAACGCCCTATCGCACGTTCGCACCGGTTTCTCGTACAGCGCCTCCATCGCTCGCACGTCCACGCCCAAGACGGATGTATACGCCTCCAAGTACACCTTCGAGCAGCGCTTGATCGCGTCCAGCCCTCGCAGCGTGACGTCGCGTTCATTTCCCAAGCCGAGGCCGATGAGGTACAGCATCGCGCTTCAACCGCGATTCTCTCGCGACGCGCGCGCCTTTGCGGTTCGCTCTGACGCCAATCGACGTCGACGATCGATACCTATCGCCTCGCTTCGACGCGCGCGATCGCGTTCGCTCGATATCGACGCAATCGGCGGCGAAGAGTGACGAACGAGTCGTCACTCATCGGCGGCGGCTTCGAAACCCGCTCGATGTCGCGCGTCGTCGCGTCGCGCGCGCGCCCGACCGCGTCGACGGTTCGCGCGCGATGCTCGCCGCGTCGCGGACGTCGCGCGTCGGCGTCGCGACGCGCGCGCGCGTCGCGCGAGGAGTTTGAAGACGAACCTCGCGAACGGGACGACCGAGGTCGAGCGCGTCGAACGACGAGCGGCGCGCGCGCGTCCACGTCGTCGCGCGCGGGCGCGGATGATGCGCGTCTGGGACGACGCGCGGTGGCGCTCGCGATGGGGGCGAGCGCGCTGGTGCCGATGGGAACGAACGCGAACGAGGACGCGAGCGCGACGAGCGCGGCGGTCGACTACGCGCTGCCTGGACCGTACCGCGTGCGCGTGCTGCCGCAGCTCGAACACACGTGCGCGAAGTGCTTTCCATCGTGCACGGGGCTGAGCTGCCTGAGTAGGATCAAGGTGTACGTGCCGAGGGTGGAGGTGTCGCCGGACGCGCTGTTTCCGCTGGGCGAAGTCGAGCGCGGAGCGACGCGATCGCGGGCTGAGGACGACGCGATGGAGGCGCCGTATCCGGTGGCGATAATCACCCCTGGGTTCTTGATCGATGGCGACGCGTACGCGTCGATCGCGCGGAGATTGTGTTCGTGGGGTTACGTCGTGGTGACGTACACGAAGACGGAATCCGTCGCGGGAGGGTCGCTGGACGACGAACTGAGCACGGCGATTTTGGACGATTTGATATCTTGGGTGGGGTCGGACGTGCTGATATCGCCTTACGCCGACGCCGAGGCGGTTTACTTGATCGGGCACAGCAGAGGAGGGAAGATTTCCATGCTCCAAGCGACGCGAGACAAACGCATTAAGGCGATTTGCTTGCTCGATCCCGTCGATAATACCGTGTACGCGCCGCTCGGCGTGGGCTACCCCAGCGCGTTGGCGGCTATGAAAGTGAATCCATCCGCCGTACCGCCCGTGGCGATCGTGGGTGGCGCGAACGGTGGCGAATGCGCGCCCGCGGAGTCAAACTTTGCCGAATTCTTTGCCGCATCGCCGAGCGGCGCCGTCGCGCGCGACCACCCACCCTGGGGTATCTCGTGCGGCGCCGGCCACTTTGACTTCGTCGACGAAGCGACGTTCGTGCAAAAAGTTATCTGTCCAGAGGGCACGATCGATGCGAGCGCGACTCGAGATCTCAGCGCCGCCGTCGCCGTGGCGCACGGCGAGCGCGTCTTCCGCCCGTCGGCGGCGCCAGACGATGATATCCTCGAGCGCACGCTCGCGTCGCTCCGCAGTCAGTGGACCGATCGCGGCGTCGAATTCTCCTCAGTCAAGCGCTTGTAATCCTTAGCCGGTCGCATTATGTATTCATCAACATCTAGCTCTGCGCGTCGCCGCGTAGCGTCACTCCGAGGCGACCCAATGCCAGACGATCTTGCGCCGTACCATCGCATCGCCTTCGCCTTGGCGCTCGCGTTGGCGACGACCAAGGTGAAAACCGAGCTCGACGTCGTCTCTTCGGCGATGTTACTTCGCTCGCGCGCCATAACGAGGGAGTTTGTGAACGAACTCGGAATAATCAGGAGAAGCGCGCAGACGCGACTTCTCGCCATCGCCGCGGGCGCTGTCGCGTTCGCAGCGGCGACGAAGCCGTACACGAGCGAAAAGCATTTCTCGAGATTTTTCGAGCGACACTTGGAGAGACTGCGGAAACGGGAAACGGACGAGCGCGGGACGGTCGGGAGAGTCGGCGCGTGGTATCGCGCCTTCGCGCGGGCGACAATCGGCGAGGACCTCGTCGCCGCTGGGACGAGTAAAGCTGCGAAAAGCGTGTGGGGAAAGTTGACGTCGGCGATTGGAGGTGCTGGAGGGACGAGCGCGGTGACGAGCGAGGATTGGATGCTGGCGCGCGTCGTCTACGTTGGCGACCGTTGCGCGTTCCTTGGCTTTGGTGGCTACTTTTGGGGGCCAGTTCCGACGAGGAAAAGGCTCAAAGAGGCGGCATCGACAGCGCTGGATAAATACGGGGAGTACAAAGACGTCGTGGCGGATGTGGTGCAAATGACGACGCGTGGGTGACATTTTTAGGTAAAGATTTGCGCGCGCTGTGATTGAAAAAACGCTCTACACTGTTGTAACTACTGTACTGGCTGGCTTAATCGATGTGCTTGGCGTCGTGCTTTAAATTGTACGCGTTATACGCGCCACCCGGCGCGCTCTTAGTGGCACCAAACATGGGCAAACCTGGTAAGATGAACGCCGCAAATGCGCTTTTAAAAGCGCTCACAAAGTCGTCGTCTGAAGCCTCGTCGACTTTCCTCGTTCTCTTCTCGTCTTCGCCGAGGAGAAACTTAAACTCCTGCATAAATGCTGACATCACACGCCCTTCGCCGGGAATTTCGAATTTCGCCGCGCGAGACGCCTTCGCGAATGATCGAGACACCGAAACCTTGGTGCCCTCGCTCGTTTCGAGCACCTCGAGTCTCAACGCTCCCGCCTCTCGCAATCCTTGGCTCGAATCGTACCGCATGAACGCCAGCCGCGCGCCCGTGGGCAAATCGTCCACACTCACCGGCAACGGCAACGGTAATTCGCTCGTAAACGCCAACGTCCTCGCCCACTGTCGTATAGAATCGATCATCTCCGCCGCCGCGTCCACCGCGCACTCTTCAATTTTACACACGTCGAGCGACGCCATCTCATCGTTCACGATCGGTCCAACCAACCCTTCGTAAATCGCCGTCACCCCATCGCTCGCGCGTTTCATTTTCGCATCTCCTTTCCTCGATTCCCGCAGTTTCGCATCGTATTTCCTTCGCGCGTCGTCGTCGAACAACGCCGCGTAGCTCGAATTCACCTTGGCCATCATCCCGTCGTCATCACCGCTCGTCTGTCGCACGTCCGGGTGATGCGTCTTGCTCATTCGCAGGAACGCTCGTCGTATCTCATCTTTCGTCGCGTTTTCCCGGACGCCCAGGACGTCGTACGCCGTGGCGGCGTCGGTGCTTTCGTTCGCGTCCCCGATCGTTGACGCGGCGGCGGCGCGCGCGCGACGCCTGCGCGGCGCGCGCGCGCGGTTCGCGACGCGCGACGAGGTGCGCAACGGTTCGATTCGCGCGGCGGTCGCGCGCATGATGCGTCAGAGCGCGACGCGCGGGTGTGACGCGCGCGACGCGCGATCGGGAATCCTCGTCAGCAAAAGCACCAACCAACCGACGAAGCGACGCGACGGACGAGCCGCGGCGAAACGAACGCGTGATGCTAATAAATGCGTGAAATTGACACGAATGACACGAATAAGAATATGTAACGAGCGCGAGCGCGCGACGCGCGAACGGGAACGATGAGGGGGTGATTGCTAAGGAAACGAGGCGTCGGATCTCACACCTCGAGGGCGTCGGCGATGGCGCGGGCGAGGGATAATACCTCGAACGGCTCGGCGTCTCGAACGGCCTCGACGGTTTGTGGACACGAATCGGTGATCCAAAAGTTTGAGAAACCCTGGCCGCCGGCGCCGGTGGAGGTGAAACGTTTCCAGGAGGCATTGGGGAAAACGCCGTGAGTGGCGTAGGCGGACACCTTGGCGGCGCCGAGTCGGTGCAAGAGCTTTTGACACTCGATCAGGGTGGAACCGGATTGTACGAGATCGTCCACGATAACGACGTGGCGCCCGATCGGTTCGCCTTCCTTGAGCTTGACGATGCGCTTGGTGCCTTCGCGGACTTTGGTGCAGACGATGCACTCGTAACCCGCGGCGGCGAAGAAGGAGTTGAATCGCTTGTACGCTCCCTCATCTGGGTACGCGATGACGACGTTGTTCGAGTCTTCGAGCTCGTTCAGACGGTCGAGCAAGAGCGGTATGCCGCTTTCGAAGCATGGCAAGATGCTGTCGCCGAAATAAAATCGCTCCTGAAGAGCGTGAATATCGAAAATAATCGTGCTCGTCGGGCCCCCGCGCGAGGGCGGAATGTTGCTCAAAATCCGCGCCAACGTCACCGCGGTGGCGACCTCGCCCTCGCGTACCACTCGCTCGGCGGTGCCAGTTGGAAAAAACGGCAGCACGAGCGTGAACGATGCGACAAACATCTTGGGCAGCGAGTATATGATGCTCAACTGCTCAAAGATGACCTCGGGCGTGTGAAACGAGCCTAAAAACGCCACGTGCCGATCCCGCACATCGTACGCGTCGTTGATGAACAAGTCTGGAAACCCATCGGGGAATGTGCGCCAATCAATCTGTCCGAGTTCGACCATGTGATCGCTCTCCTCCGCCACCTTTCGCGCCAAAGGCTCCATCTCTTTACTGTAAAACAACACTGGAAATTTACGCCGGCGCGTAAACGAAGCCTCGTCCGCAAACTTCGGTCTCGTCAGCCGCGTCGTCCCCTCACCGCTCGTCGCCCCTTCACCGTTCTTCCCATTCACTCCATCCTTCGCTTTCGCCTGTTTACTCACCCTAGGCGCGATCATGGGCTTCGGTTCCATCCCCGCGCTCGCCGCCGACCCTCGAGTCGACGCCGTCTCTCGCTCCACCTCCGCCTCCACCACCGCGCTCACCGCCTCCACGCGCAGCGCCTTCTTCATCAAACTTTTCGTCTTCGTCTTCACCTTGGCCTCTTCCGCCTTCTTTATCTTTCCACTCGTCGCCGCGTTCGCCGCGCGCGCGATAACCTTCGTCCCGCGCCGCGTCGCGTCCGCGTTCGCCGCCACCACCACCGCGCGTTCGCGCGCGCGCTCGTCCGCGGCGAACCCTCGCGCGCACGGTCTCGTATCGCGTCCTCGCGCGCCGTTCGCTCGCCCGCGCGCCGCCGCGCGCGCGACGGCGCCGCCGCCGACGCCCCGGGACAACATCGTCGTCGCTTTATCCGCGCACCGCGCCGTCCGCGCCGCGCCGTCCGCGCCGCGCGTCGATCGACGACGCGCGCGCGTTACGCGTCCACCTCGAGCGCGCGCGCGAGGGCGGCGACGAACCGTGCGCGACGCGCGAACGCGCGCGAGAGTGCCGAACGGCGCGTCACTTCGCGTCGCGTCGTCATGGCTTTCGCGCCCGCGCGCGCGCGCGCGGCGCTCGCGGCGTCCACGAGCGCGTCCGCGGGACGCAGCGCGCGTCGCGCCGCGTCGTCACGGCGCGTCGCGACGCGCGCGCGGTCGCGCTCGCGCGAAAACGGACGAAGAAGTCGACGTAATCGGCGGGACGCGTCCACGCGAGCGTCGAAACATCGGACGCGCGAAGCGACGGCGATGCCGACGGCGATGCTGGCGCGCGTCGGCGACATCTTACGCGCGGGCGCGCGCGTCGCGTTCGTCGCGAGCGATTCGTCGAGGAGCGAAGGTTTGGTCGAGGCCGTGGGCGCGCTCGGGCCGACGTACGCGAAATTCGGGCAAGCGCTGTCGTCGCGCGGCGACATCGTGGGCGAAGACCTGGCGCGAGCGCTGCGCGGACTGTGCGATGACATGCCGGCGTTCAGCGATGAAAGAGCGGTGGAGATCGTGCGGGAGGATCTGGGAGCGGAGGGAGAGGCGGTCGCGGAGGCGGTGCGCGCGGCGGGCGCGCCGCGCGCGGCGGCTTCGTTGGCGCAGGTGTACAAGGCGACGTTAGACGGGGAAACGGTGGCGATAAAGGTGCAGCGACCTGAAATTAGGGAGATGGTGGACGCGGATGCGGCGTTGTTACGGCTCGGAGCGAGCGCGGTGGAGCGCACGGGGAAGGTGAAGGCGCGCGCGCTGGACGCCGTGAATGAATTTTGCTCGCGATTATACGAAGAGATGGATTTCAGACGCGAAGCGGCGAATTTGATGCAGTTCAACGCGCTTTACGGTGAGAACGGCAGCGCGGCGAAATCGTTGCCCAAGCCCGGGATCGTGGTGCCGCGATTGATTGACAAGTACGGCGTGGGCGAGCGCGTCATCGTCATGGAATGGATTGAAGGCGAAAAGTTAACCGCCGGGCGAACGGGCGCGGTGAACGCGGACGACTTGCACTACGTCAAGCTCGGTATTTCGTGCACGCTGAGCCAGCTGATAGAGACTGGGGTGATGCACGCCGATCCGCACGGCGGGAACATTTTAAAATTGCCCAACGGCGGTTTGGCGTACTTGGATTTCGGTCTCGTGTCCACGGTGCCGCAACAAGTGCGCGATGGTTTAGTCGCCGCCGTGGCGCTGTTGATCTTCAGCCGCAATTACGCTGCGGTAGGTCGACTATTCGGCGAACTCATGCTCATTCCGCCCGAAGTACTCGAGGACGAGAGCGAGATGCGCGCGCTCGAGTCGGCGCTCGAGGACGCGGCAAACGCCACGCTGAAATTTCCCGAGGGCGGCGGCGTCCCGAACGTGCGTTTCGACCAACTCCTCGGCGCTCTCGTCGCCTTGGTTCCGCGCTTCAAGTTCGTCCTACCGCCGTACTTTTTGAACAACGCACGCGCGTTGGGCACGCTCGAAGGCATGGCAAAATCCGCCGACGCAAACTTCAACATCTTGGCCGAGGTCTATCCGTACTCGATGAAGAAATTACTCGCCAACCCCGAAGGTTCGCCCGTGATTCGTAAAGTCATCCGCCAGCTCGCCACAGACGAGCGCACGCGCTCGCTCTCCATCCACATGCTCTTCGCCATGCTCCAAGACGTCTCCCTGCTCGCCTCCACGCCTCGATTCCGCGTGGCGCTCGACGCCCTCCGCGAGCGCGAAGGTCGCGTCCTTTTATTCGAAGTCCTCGCCTGCGAGCTTCGAAACGCGCTCAATCGCGCGAAATCAAATTTCATGCGTTTGTTTTCCCGCCGCTCTAGCGATTTCGTAGCCTTGGCGTAGAACATTCGCGTCGAATCAAACCTTTTGCGTTCATTCGCGGCGCCAAATTTTGCGTTCTTGGATTGATTCAGTCCCCCCGCGTCATTCGTCGCCGCGCCCGTCGCCATGCCGACCTCGGACGACGTGACGATCGAGAACGTGCGAGAACCGCACGTGGGTAATCGCGCGTCGCCGTACACGGCGTCGAACGCTCACGCCGTGCGCATCGGCGGCGTTCCGACGGATTCCAACGGCACAAACAACGACAGCGATTATTCGCGCGCGTGGCGCCCGTCGAGCTCCCCGAGCGCGTCTACGGCGTCGAGAACGTTTGATTACAAACCCACGACGCACACGCGGTTCGAAACGTCGTCACCGACGAGCGATGGGGCGCAGTTTACGTTTTTGGAGCAGTTGCGGCGAGACGCGGCTGGACGCGGCGGCGGCGGTACGATCGGTGATGCGACGCGGTACGAGCCGAAGACGACGTTCAATCACGGGTACGCGAATCACTGGGACGCGCCCGAAAGTGGGAGCCCGGTGCGGGACGTGGTGACGAGCATCGGGGCGATCGGGACCTTGGCGGCCGGGAACGTCGCGGCGCCGGCGGACGTCGGGACGCGAGAGGCGAGGCGACAGGAGGCGATGGAGTACGATTTCAATTGGCGCGAGAAAGAGATCGGGATTGAAACGACGCGTGTGGGCGTCGGGGCGACGGCGCCGGTGGCGCCGGTGGCGGTACCCGAGGCGTCGTTTGCCGCGGCGTCGCCAAATTTTTCAGAGGCTTCGTATTCGACGCCGAAGAAACCTTCGCCGCCGCCGCGCGAGAAAGTCGCGGTGAAGGCGAAGAAGGAAGATTCATGGTCATTTCCCGTCGCCGATCGTAGAGACGAAGCGCGCGATGAGGTGCAGCAAGATGTTCGATTCGCGCGCGTGGCGTCGCCGGAGCAGAGCGAGCCGTTCGTGTCGCCGACGTCGAGCGCGTCGACGAGATCGCCAGCGCCGTGGTCTCCTTCGCCCGTGCGCACGCCGCTCGGAACGAGGATTCCCCCGAATTCGCCCGCGAGCGCACGCACGCGGAAAAATTTAGAGCAGCAGATGCGTCGCGCCGCGGCTTGGGCGGCGGGTGAGGACACGCTCATTCGTCGCCGCCAACACGAAAAGGGCATCAACAAAGTGCTCAACGCCAAACGAGGATTCGGGGCGAAGATGTATCGCTTAGCCGTGGCGGTTGGACACGTAAAGGCGTTCATGAAGTCTTTAGATAGCGCGCGTGTCGAGAAAGCGCACGGTGGTGGTGCAAAACTCGCCATTGTGGCGCTGTGTGCCAACGCCGGTATTCAAGCGGCGCACAGTGTCGTCTTGTCGCTCTCTGCGAAGCTCGGCGAAAAGTTTATGCGACGCGTGGCGATTCCCCAAGCCATCGCTCGTCGTGCCGCACCATTGCTGCTTCCCGCCACCCTAGCCTCCATGGGAAGAACCGACACTGATAGTGCGCGAGGCGTCATCGCCAACGCCGCCGCCGCCATCGTTCCGCCGCTGAGTTTGGCGACGTTCATTGGCGCTTTGTGGCCGATTCCAGGCGGTGCCATCGTCGGCGCTCCGCGCGAACACTATGGAATGATCAACCACGACGTCTTCCTCGACGCATTTCCGTGGGTGAACGGCATCCTGCGACGATTGCACCCTGCGACGAACGCCCTCGCCATCTTGGCTTCCATAGAGCTCATGTCCACGGGCGAGGTGCACGCGGAGAACGGCGCGTTGGCGCTCATTGTCGCGAGTATTTTAAGCTTCACCTTGGCTCCACCGACGAACAGAGTCACGATGAACTTCCGCGAGGTCCGTGCGGCGACACAATTGGTCTTCATGTTGAGTTTATCCCACGCCGAGTGCGCGTGGCGCGAAGCCTCGGTGTGGCGCCGCTATCTGACCAAGCGTCAAGGCGGACTCGAAGGCGCAGCAGCGATCGATCGCAAACAAGGCGGCGCGCTCGCTGGAATCGGTGGTTTCACCCGCGCCGCTGCGCGAATGCCCAGGCTCAATCGTCGCCCAGCCGACACCCGCAAGCCAGCGCGTAAGAGCGCACCGAAACCCAAGCCCGCGCGCCACGCCAAGCCGACTACGAAAGTCGCGGCGCGTCCGGCCAAGTCCAAACCCCAACCCAAATCGAAGCCTTCCCGCACCGTCGCGAGGAGATCTCGCGACGACGATGATGACGACGATTTACTCGAACGCATCCAGCAGCGCCTCCCCGTGATCGGGCCCGTGCTCATCATCCTCGGCGGTTTCGTCTTTTGATTCGCGCGCGCCACGCGCCGCGCGACGCGTCCCTCATGTATCATCAACACCCAGCCATCGCGCGCGCCATCGCACATCCAGGACGCACCGCAAAGTTTCTGTATCCCGATCCCGCGCAAGGTCGCGTCCATTCGCGCGCACAGCGCGCGTCTCGATGTCGCGCGTTCGCCGCCGCGATTCAAACGCCGCCGAGCTGTCGCCGCGTCCCCGCCGCGCCCGTCCGTCCTCAAACCGCGCCTCGCTCGCGAGTCGCTCGCGGCGACGCGCGACGAACGCGTCCAGCGCGTCGTCGTCGATGTCCTCGCGCGCGCGCGCGGACGCGCGCGTCGGCGGCGCCGTCGCGTCGTCGTCGTCGCGGCGGCACCGCGACGGCGAAAAACCGCTTCGCGACGCGACGAACGCGCGCGCGAGCGCCGAAATCGACGCGCGCGACGTCGAGGCGTTCCTCGCCGACGCGGTCGACGATGCGCGCGGGCGCGAGGACGCGAAACGACGGCGCGTGAGGGACGAATGGGACGATGCTGACGCCGACGACGACGCCGCGGCGCGTTGGAAAGTCGCGGCGAGCGACACGGACGCGGACGACGACGACGACGCGTCGAGAGGCGCGCTCACGACCATGCTCATCGATGCGCATCGATCGCGGGCGAATGGGCGAGGACGAACGGATGATGGGTCGGCGAGCGAACGCGACGACGAAATCGAACGCGCCGCCGACGAGGACGAGGAAGGATTTGAAACATCAGACGGTGAGGTGTCGTTGCACAGCGAATCGAGTCAAGATCGGACGCGAGGGGTGAAATCGTTCGCTGTGGCGGACGTGGTGAACGAGCGATTCGGTAAGGGGAAGCGAGGGATGGTGAGACGAACGGCGTTTGGAAAATCGGTGGAGGACGTTTTGAGCCGAGGACCGGCGGTTTCGTGGGATGAAGATGATTTTGATGACGATGACGATGACGATGAGAACGAGGCACATGATCACGCGTCTTCGCCGGTGCGTGAAAGCGAGTCACCGGGCGTCGTCGTCGTCGGAGAAGTTGAGGCGTCGCCGGCGAGACGGCGTCGCGCCGTTCCGCCGAGCGAGGCGGTGAGTCCGACGGTGCTGTTGGTGCGCGACAACTCGACGGGACGGCGGACGCAGACGTTTGGGGAGATAAACAAGTCGGCGCTCGCTCGCGACAACTCGACGCAACCTCGAATTACGACGGTGTTCACGAAGGCGGCGGCGCCGTGGAAATTCGATCATCGTGTCTTCGGCGATCGAGCTCCGACGACGACGGCTGACAACACCACGCTGGCTGCATTCGAACGCTCCAACGACGACGATTTGGAGTGGACTGCGGCGGTGGAAGAAGCAAAAGTAGAAGGCTTGCGCGTGCTCGAAAAGGCGATGAAGGATTTCGTCAGTCGCCGGAGCGTGGGTCGCGTCGGCGCATCAGCGCGAACGCCAGGCGACTCGAATGAGATGACGCTGGACGAAATAGACGGTTGGGGACACGCGATGGCACTTCTCGAGCGTGCTGATGGACTTTGGACGGGACTTCGAGAGACTTTACCGAAATTGGTGGAGGCCGAACGCGAGACGATTAGAAAGGCTGCCAAGCTCGAGCGAGACACGCTTCTCGACGACAGCAGTCACGCAAGATCGCTCGAGGTGGCGTGGGAACTTACCTTTATCGCCGCAAAGCTGTGGTACAGCAAAGGTTATCAACTCGAACACGCAGTGGGCACGGATTGGGCAACGCAGGCGTGGGCTGTCGTCGGTTGGTTGTTGGACGAATCTCGCGTCGCGAGCTTTCCAGTAGAGCCCAAGAGCGGGATCGTGCCGCCTACACACTTCAGCCAGGAAGAGTATACGCAAGCGATTTGCGAGCGCATCGCAGAGCTTGTCGCGTGGTGGCCGCGATGCACGGCGGATAGACATCCAGTGCGAGTGCTGTGGAAACTCGTTCACGGCGCGAGTGTGAATTCAGGCGCCGCGCAAGACTGGCGCTTGACGGCACGAAAGTCCGCTGCGTGTTGTCAAGCGTGCATGCCCTTGGTGTGGCGACCGTATGATGAGTCCTTCAAAGCTGCAAACGCTCGGTTCGTGACTGGTACGGCGTGTGAGGCGTTGTATCGCGCGCTCGGCGATCATCTCGCAAAGTGCGCGTGCGAGCACAAGGTTTTACGCCGCGAGCTCGGCAAATGGCTTCCCGACGCTCGCTTGAGCAAAATCACGGATGAAGTGTGTGCGTACAAGAATAGCGACAATGAATTCAGGGCATTGGGAGGACACACCTTCCCTTTGTCTCCAGCGGCGCTGCGTCTCCAGCATCGCGCAAGCGTCCACATCGAACTGTTTCGCGCTTGCGCGCAATCTTCTCTGGATGATCAAGCCATGCTTTGCTTGAAGCAAATCTTCACCTCGCTCGCATCGCAGATCAATTGTAGAGACGACCCCGCACCCCGGTGCATCTTACTGCGCGCTGTGACGACATGCCTCGGAATTTGGCTTGCTCGCGGGGCGAAGAGCAGCGAATGGGGCCGAGCGAAACCAGCAGAGGAAGCAGTTCGAGCAATGACAACGTTGGCCGACTGTCAAAAAATGACGGGAGCGCTCGAACCATCGATACCAGGGACCACTCACGCGTTTGCCGACGGAGCGGTGATCGCCGAAGCGTCCGCGGCATGGGCCACGGCGTTCGCTGTACTCGGCTGCGCCGCCACCGAATGCAGAAACGAGGGGCTCGAAACTCTGGGCGCGCTTGACAAGCGTGCGCTGTCAAGTGATTGGCGAGAGCGCGTGTTCACGTCAAGGTCTCTCGCAACGATATATTCTCCTGGTTCATTTTCGGATAAGTACGGTTTGAAAGACTTCGACTTAACGTTGTGCTCGTGGTTGGCGTTTGCGGCGGACTCTGTCGCCGGCGGCGCCGCGCCGCTGGCCGTTGCGTTGTGCGCGCGAAGCGAGCTTTTGACAATGAATCAACAAGCCTCTCCAGTACCGACCGTAGGTTGGTCGCAATCTAAAGGAGGCGCCGCCGTTGCGGCGGTGTTACGCGGGAAAACGAAGATTGGCGGCGAATCTCACGTCGTCGCCGCCGGCGAGCGACCGGGAGCGCTCTTGACATCGAAAGAGGGTATTTTTCGCGCTGCGGTCGCAACACTGGTGACGAAAGAGCTCAACAAGCCGGATGTGAAAAGTGACGTGCGCGTAGTCTCTACCATGCGTCGCATCGCCCTCGCATTGCCTGCTCACTGTGTCGGGCTGTACAAGCGGCAAACTCGAGCACGCGACGGCTCACACGAGTCAAACGCGCCGTACGCGCGCATCATTGGCGCTTTAGTTCGAGAGATGGCCACACATTGTGCCTCGATAATTCTTCTCGCCGACACGCAGTCGGCGGAAAATATTCGTGATCAAGACACGACGTTCGCGCTTCCTCGTCTTTCGCCCTCGCCTCCGTCGACGGCGTGGTTTTGGGGTTCGAGAAACGAACGTTCGCCTCTGGGTGAGCTCCTGGCGACGAACTTGGAAGCGTCCGAGCGAGACGTCTTTCGCGCGCATTTGTGCGCCATCGATGACGCGATGAAGACGGCGCAGAGAGATTCAAACGAGCGCGTCCTTGCGGTGACACAGCGACAGCTCGCCATCGCCACGTTCGGCGTCCTCGAAGCCATCACTGGGACTCCAAATTCACGCGCGCGCGAGCGCTCGCTCGTCGAATCCCTCGCGAAAGCGTTACAGGGAATCGGTAACAAACCATTCGGCGTCGTCGGCGATGTTGCGATGAGGCGGTATCTTCCACACTTTGTCCTCTCTGCGCTCAGAGCGCCGCAAAAGTGCGCGGCGAGACGAGTCATCACGTCGGTCGAATTCATGTGCGACTTGATGACGAACGACGAAGACGAAAGCCACGCCATCGCGCCTTCTATGTTGTTGAGTTCGATGGCCTTTCCGCTCATCGTCATGGTGCACGAGGCCACGGACTCGACGAGATCGGGCGACCATCACGCCACGGCGAGCGTCGCCGCAGTGTTGACGGATATTTTGGTCCCGCTATTTGGGGGTCGACGAGCGGCGCGCGAGGTCGAGAACAAATCCGCGACCTCGTCTTCGACGACGACGACGACGACGACGGTGTCAAAGCAGCGAAAACGTCAGGAGCGATTGCAACCTCATCCTCGACCGCTGCAAAAACCGTCGTCGACTCGCGCGCGCTTTCCGTTTCCCGGAGCGCGCGCGCAAGATTTGCCGCAGGAGCCGCGGAGACCGGTGACGAACGTACCCACATCAATCTCTGTCGCCGTGACCGGAACCGCGCCGAACGTTCAGGACAGAACGATTTTGCTCGACGCGGCGTTGAATTCAAACGCCGTGTGGCGCGTGACGCGAGCGTACGCCGCGGCATCGGTATCGTTTCTCGTTCGCGCCGCTCTGGCGTCGCCGGCGAGTCGAGAGCAGAATCAAGTGTCGGTCAATTTGTTCTCAAAATCGAAAGATCGCTCGCCTCGCGCGCTTGAGATTGAGCGATTGAAGGCAGTGCTCGCCACGGCGCAAAAGTTGAACGACAAATCCGTCGCTCTCGAGCGCAAAGAGGCGGAACGCGCATTGAGCGACGCGCTCGCGCCGCTTCCGGAAACCGCCGTCGTTCGCGAGTCGTGTGATCTCGGCGACGTGCGTTGGGGTGACCCATCGTCGACGCCGGCGCTCGCGCCGAACGCGTTCTACGTGGAAGAAAGCGCGAGCGAACGCGGGCGGGCACTTCTCGTCGCGGCGACGAAATTCCTCGCGCAGTGCGCTTCATCCACCGATGATCGCGCGCGCGACGAAGTATCGCGGCGCGTCGAACACATCGAAGCCGCGGTGACGTTCCTGCTCGATCCCGAGGCGATGAAAACATCCTCATCCAGCGCCTCCGTGGCGTCGGCGCTCAGGGCACTCTCACGCGCACTCGGATCGAGCGTTCGCGCGCTACCGGCGCGCGAACGCCGATGACAAACGCGTCGTTTGTTATAGAGCGATGAGAAGTTGAGCCGTCTTCTCGCCGCGATTAGTAGTAGCACGGTTTTTGTAGCATAATCTAGAGAGTTAGTCAAAGTAGCGCGGTCGCACAGCCTGCTGGCGACTGTTTCTTAATTTCATTAGGGTCATTAGGGTGTGTGTTCGTAATGACAAACGAGCTAAATGGTCCGTTGCTAAGACGCTTATTCGTCGCCGCCTTGCACCACGGGCGCGCCGCGGGTGAGCCAGTCGTCGAAATCTTCGAAAAGTTCGCCTTCGTAGTTGGAGTCCACCTTCATGGATTCGTAGAACTTTTGGCCAACCGCCGAGCGCGCAGTGGCGCTCTTCTTCGCCTTAGCCTTGGAGCGCTCCTCCTGCGCGCGAGCTTGCATCTCGCGAGCGACCTTGGCGTACGGGTTGAGGCGTTCCATGGCGGACTTGTTCTTGAGCGGGTTGCGCTTGAGCGGCGCGTGCGCGCGCGTAGCACCAACCTTCGGCGCGTTGACGGCGCTTTGAACTTCATCAGAGTTGATGAGACGCGCCAAGTCGGTTTGCGCCATGATGTTCGTCGGCGGCTTCCAGCCCTTCTTGGACGCGCTCTTCTTGGACGCAGTGCCAAAGATGGAGTCGAGCTTGTCGAAGGCACTCTTGGTCCAGATGATGAATCGGCCGACGTGTCCACCCGGGGCGAGCGTGAGCAAACCGAGGCGGTCGACGGAGCACAATTCCACACCCGGAATGTTGCGGAACGCGCGCGTGACGCCGTTGTCCTCAGAGTACACCACGAGCGGGCCTCGGCGTTGGACGTAACGACGGTTACGCATCTTACCCTTACCGGAACGAATGTTACGGCTCGCCTTGACCTTTTCGACGTCCGCGTACGCACCGAGTTGCTTCAACAATTCAACCGCCTTGGCCGTCTTCTTGATGGAGCTCGCGCTGTCGTCGACGACGAGCGGCACCTCCGGAACGCCCTCGACGCGGTGACCGCGCGCGAGCAAAAGCGCCGGCACGGCGGACGCCGCGAGCGCAGAGCACACCGCATATCGCTTCTCCTTCAAGTTCACGCGTCGGTGCCAGCGGCGCCACACCTTGGTCGGCGCGAACATGCGACCGCCGCGGCACATGTTCCCGAACGCCCCTTGACCGGCGCGGTGCGTACCGCCGCCCGGAACGCGCGGAATACGAGACACGGCGCGACCGGTACCCCAGGATTCAGCCGCAGTTTGGTGCCTGTTCGTTTAAATCGATCTTTCGTCAGTCTCTCGTTCGAGTTCGCTCGCGCCGCGCCGCGCCGTCGTCGTCGTCGCGCGCCTCCGAAACCCTCTCTGGTGAGGGTTCAGACGCCCGCCGAGGTCGCGATGGATCGCGCGTTCGCGTCGTCGACGCACCCAGCTCGGTTGTACACCGCATACGCCTATCGCGATCGCAAAAACGACGCGCGCACATTCGTCAGTCATCGCTCTCTCGTTCCCGCGCCCTCGTTCGCGTCGCGCGCGCGTCCACGCGTCGCCCTCGTTCGCATCGCGCGGTCGCGTCGCGCTCCGCCGCACCTGACGGTTGTTCTTGTTCAGCCCCGTGTGCACGGCGTTGACGATGTCCGGACGAATCGGGGAGAGGAAGACTTCGGGCAGGGCGCTCGTGGCGCCGTTGCCGCCTTGGACGGAGACCACGGGGAGCGCGGCGGGCATCGTGCGCGTCGCGAAAGGCCGATCGCGCACGCGCGTTAGGGCTTTGGCGCGCGCGACGGTCACGAAAACCCGTCCCGATTTGGTCACATGTTACGTATGCGTTTTCAGTGAGGCGGGCGTTTTATTTCACTCGACGCGCGCGAGACGACGCCGCGGTCGGACGCGTCGCGATCGACGTCCGAACGCGCGTCCGGTGTCTACATTTTCGACTAAGCTACGGCTCTACTTCTGCGCGGCGCGCGCCTGCGCGAGCGCCGCGCGCAGCGCCTCGGTCTCGGCGCGCAAACCGTCGACGAGGACGTCGCGCGCGTCCGTCGGCGGCGACGTCGCGGGCGCGCTCGCGGGCCTCGCTCGCGGCGTCGATCGACGACGGCGAAGGTCGTCCGCGCCGTCGCTCTCCGCGGTGGCGACGCGGAGTCGCCACTCGAGCTCTTGGTTCGCCTCGTCGAGTCGTCGCGCCTCGTCGCGCCAGCGTCTCCGCTCTCGCGTCGCCGCGCGCCACCGCGCGGTGACGAACGCGAGCGCGAGCGCCGTCGCGCACGTCGCGGCGTCGACGCTCGCGAGCGCGTCGGCGGCGCGCGAGACGGCGTCGTCGCGCGTCGACGCGGTCGTCGTCGCGAACGTCGCGGTCGGCGCCAACGCGCGGGAATCGTCCGGCGCGCCGCGCGTCGTCGCCGTCGCGCGCGTCGCGCGGCGCGCGCGCGAGGGCGAGACGCGCGCGTCGGCGCGCGCCGTCGCGCGCGCCGTCGCCATCGCGCGCGGCGTCGCGCTGTGCGGAAGACGACGGATGGATGGATGGATGGATGGACGAATGGATGGATTCGGCACGACGCGACGCCGCGCGGCGACGACGGCGCGCCGCGACGCGACGCGACGCCGAGCGATGTCCGCGGACGCCGCGCGCGAGCCCTGGGCGCGATCGTACGCCGAGGCGACGGTGAAGCACGCGAAGCCGCGACGCGAAGACGATGGAGATCGATCGGCGCCGACGCGGTTCGCGTACGGCACGGCGGGATTCCGAACGACGGCGACGGCGTTGCGATCGACGTGCTTTCGAGCGGGCGCGTTCGCCGCGGCGCGAGCGATGGCGCACGGGGGGAAGACGACGGGGATGGTGGTGACGGCGAGCCACAACCCGGCGTCGGATAACGGCGTGAAGCTCGTGGAACCGTCGGGAGGGACGCTGCCGATGGCGCTCGAGAGCGTGGCGGAGATGTTAGCGAACGCCGAGGACGAGGACGCGGAGACGCAGGTGCGGGCGCTGCGAGAGGCGATGGCGACGGCGGCGCCGGCGGACGCGGCGTCGGCGAACGCGTCGGCGCGCGTCTTCGTGGCGAGAGACACGCGAGAGAGCGGACGCGCGCTCGCGGACGCGACGCTGGCGGGCGTGCGCGCGATGGGCGTCGAGGCCGTCGATCGCGGGATCGCGACGACGCCGCAGTTGCACTATTACGTGTATTGCGCGAACGTCGGCGCCGACGACTCGGAGCGCGCGTATTACGATCGCTTGTCCGCGGGATACGCCGCGCTGACGGAGAGGGACGAAGACGAGGACGAAGACGACGATCACGGCGCGACGGTGGTGATCGATTGCGCGGACGGCGTGGGCGGTGTGAAGTTGTCGTCGCTCGGCGAAGCGGTGGCGCCGTACGGGCTCGCGTTTGATTTGCGAAACCGAGGCGACGAGCCGACGTCGTCGCTGAACGACGGCGTCGGTAGCGATTTCGTGCAAAAGGGAAAAACTATCCCGACCCGCGGAGGTTTTGAAAACTTGCCCGCGGGCACGCGGTGCGTGTCCATCGACGGCGACGCGGACCGACTGGTTTATTTTCAAACGACGGCCGCTGGGGGCGTCGATTTGGTCGACGGCGATCAATTGGCGGTGCTCATCGCGTGCTGGATGAACGCGCGCGTCAAAGAAGCGGCACCGTATTTGAATGACATCACCGTGGGCGTCGTGCAAACGGCGTACGCCAACGGAGCGTCGACGGAGTTTTTGACTCGCGAGCTCGGCGCGGCGCCGGCGTGCGTGCCGACGGGGGTGAAACACCTGCACCATCGAGCGGAGGAATTCGACATAGGGGTGTACTTCGAATCGAACGGCCACGGGACGGCTTTGTTTTCCCCGAGCGCGAGCAAGGCGATCGAGGACGCGACGGTGGAGGCGCTGGTGGCTCGCGACATGCCCGCCGTCAAGGCGCTCTTGGCGTTGACGAACGCGCAGCGGGTCATCAATCCCTCCGTGGGCGACGCCATGAGCGGCATCTTACTCGTCGAGGCCATATTACGGCGAACCGTCAAGGCGCCTCGTTTGGGATCGTTTTACAAAGATTTGCCCTCGAGACAAACCAAAGTCGTCGTCGCGGACAGGACGAAGATTCAAACCTTTGACGCCGAGCGCCGCGTCGCCGAGCCGGAGGGTCTCCAGGACGCCATCGACGCCATCGTGCGAGCGTCGAACGACGCTCGATGTCGCGCGTTCGTGCGTCCGAGCGGTACGGAGGATTGCGTTCGCGTCTACGTCGAGGCGAGCGAAGAGACGCGCGTCGAGGAGACGACAAGGGCGATCGTTCGAGCCGTCGAGGCGCACTGCGGGTAGTAGTTTTGATTGATTGATTGATTGATTGTAATCCAGTGTCGATTCGAATTGAGAGAGCGTTCGTTCCGGCGACGTCGCGGGATGACCGCGCGCTTCTTCTGGACGCCGACGTCTACTACGCTTCAACCCATAACAAACATCGATCGCCAGCGCGACGATCGGTGGGGACGATTTTAGCTTATTTCTGTCATCATTAGCCGACGTAGCTCAGTTGGTAGAGCGCAAGCCTCTTAATATATGAGGTTTCCCGATGAATATCGGGTCCGAAAAAATAAATCCGAGCGAAGCGGGGAGTTCGCGCTCCCAATCGCATTCTCAGGTTTCGCGTAGCGAAAGCTTGTGGTCCAGGGTTCGAGCCCCTGCGCCGGTACTTAAACGATTCTTACGATTCTTCTTTTTGGTTTTTGATTTATTCACCTCACTGATTTCGTACCCGTCAGTCCATGCGTGCATCGGCGATCCACGTGTTGACTTGACTTCACTTCGTGTGGTGTGTTTTATTACAAAAGAAGTCCACGTCTGAAATCTGAAATTATTTTACACGCGCACGACGGCGAACTCGTCGGCTTCGCCGTCCATTTTCCGGTGCGTCGATGATGTGCGATCGGAAGTATCCAAAACAGCGGACGCACCAAAAGAGGGCCGCCGAGGCCGCTCTGGGTCCGTCGTCGTCGTCATCATCATCATGACTTTCGGCACGAAGACGAACGGCGACGTCGCGCCGCGCTTCGTCGTCTCGCCCGGATGGGGGTCCTCGCTCGCCTTCGCGACTACCCCAAAAATTCCGAAAACGCCGCTGATGTACGCCAAAACGACGGCGACGCGCCTCGTGGCGCTCACGGCGGCTCGAAACGCCGCCGCGCGCGTCATCGCTCGCCGCGACTCGACGTCGAGCGCCCTTTGAATCATAAACTCACCGTACGAAGCGTACCCCGCGAACGCGAACGGGACGTTCCAATTCGTTCGTGAACGCCAAAACCAACGATACGCGAACGCGGTTCCATCGATCGCGTACCGCGGACGGAACGCCGCGATGGCGACGTTCCAGGCAAAGTATAATCGAGCGGAAATGGCGAGCATGAAAATCGCCGCCCCGAGCGCCTTCGCGACGCGGTGCGCGCGAACTCTGGTCGTATAAGACGACATCACGTCTTCGACGTCCACCAAAGAGCTGGCAATTTTCTCAACCGTGTCGCGCAAATCGGCTTCGGTTCTCGCTTGCACGACGGGCGAATCCACGTCGTCGTCGAACGTCAACGTCGTCGCCGGCGTGTTCATCGGCGTCGGCGCGCGTCGCTTGGAGACGTCCAACTCTGACGGCGATATCGCCAGCTGTGCGAGCGATTTGAACACGTTGAACGTCTCGTTCACGCGCGACAGCCTTCCTCGCTTGCTCGACATCACCACCGTGACGTCGCCCGTGGAATCCGACTCGAGTTCGGCGTCGTCCACCGACGCCGGCGACATCATCGCGCTCTCGTCCTCGAAGTCAAACGAAATCTCCGCCACCTCCGCTTCCTCCTCCGGTTCATCCACCTCCACGAGCGCGCGCACCCGCGACGCGTGCTTGGCGCTCATCGCCCCCGGCGTCGACCCCGCCAAAAACGTGTTGCATCGCGTCGTCGGCGACGTCATCGTCGCGTTCGCATCCACCGCGGCGAGCGCTCTCCGAGGCGACGCGCTCGTTTTTTGACCCTTCGCTCGTCGCGCGGTCGCGTTCTCTTCGTCCGCGGCGCCACCGCGCCGCGCCCATCCGCCCCTCGCGCCGTCCCCGTCGTCGTCGTCGTACGTCCGCGTCTCGTCCAGCGCGTCGCGCCAGCTCAACCGTCGACGCGTCGCCTTGGTCGTCGCGCTCGCCATCGTTTCGTTCGCGAAGCGTTCGCGCCGCACGCGTCGCTCGCGTCGCGCGTCGCGGTGTGCCGCGCGCGTCGTTCGCGTCGATTCGACGATTCGTCGCTTCGTCCCCCTCGCGGCGAAAAAACCGTCACTCTG